>ERZ808292.6-NODE-6-length-138445-cov-7.999790_pt1 | contig 138445 bp, 137 predicted proteins | sample MGYA00521275_ERZ808292 | MGnify/ENA primary metagenome ERZ808292 (study PRJEB31516, sample SAMN03275613) | gut metagenome | biome: mammalia-associated habitat; material: feces | host: Papio cynocephalus | place: Kenya | collected 2012-07-26 ... | reverse complement strand
CCCGTTTTTCGCCCCCGACGCCCCCCTCGCGTCCCGCGTACCCGTCGCCTTCGCTCCGGGCCCCCCGCGGCGGAAGGCCTGAGCCCCCTCCCCCGCGAGCCGCATCGCGGCCCTTGACTCGCGCGCCGCCCGGAGGTATGATAGAGGGAGGAGGGAAATCCATGAAGGGAAAGAAGAAGGCGGTCCGATCCCGCGACGCGCTCGAGGCCGAAGCCTCCGGCGGATTCCTGGGCGAGGCGCCGCTGCTCACGCCCGAGGAGGCTGACGCGATGATCGAGGCGGAGGACGGGTTCCTCGAGGCGAGGATCAGGCGCGCGGAGGAATGGGAGAGGTCGCGGAAAGGGAAGGGGGGCGAATGACCCCCTTTTTTTCATTCGGGGGGGATTTTTTCATTCAGGGCGGCCCCTTTTCTTTCCGCCCCCCTTTTTTTCCCGCGGCGGCCTCTGCCCGTTTCTGATCATTCCTGCGCGTTTCTGCTCATTTCGCGCCGATTATCCGGCGATTTCCAGGGGGTTTCTTCCGGCTTTCCGGGGTTTTCCCGCGCATTTCGCGCAAAGAGCCATGCTCGTTTGCGACCGTTTCTGCTCATTTGCGACCGAGTTGCGCAAAACGCACAGGGCGACACGCCGGGGACGGTTGTCATGGGGAAGGCCCCGCGCGGGCTTTTCGTTGACGGTTTTCCCACGCGCGTCGCGAGAGAGGGGAAAGCGGTTTTTGCAATGTGAAAGAAAGTGATTAAAGAAAGTGATTAAAGAAAGTGATTTTTGCAATGTGAAAGAAAGTGGTTTTTGCAATGTCGGGGAAAGCTTTTCCGCAATGCCTCCCGAGCCCTGCCCCGCGGGGGATCCGCCCGCGCCGATTCCCCCCCCATCGCCCTTCAGGCCCCCCAGACGCCCAGAAACCCTGGAGGAAATCCGGGGCGATCGCTTCGGGCGGAGGATTTCCCGTCCGAAGGCGCCGAAGGCGGATTTCTCCCAGGATCTCTGGGGGAATTTCGGCAAAAAGCGCATTCCGCGCTTGACGCCCCCCTCATGGATACGCTAGAATATGCGCAAGGAGGAGAGAACGATGATCAAAGTGAAAGAGCCGAAAGAGATGCCGGAGGCCATCGGAGGGGTCACCGCCGAGGAGCGGGAGACCATCATCAGGAAGGACCGCGTCGACGGGAAGGCCCACATCTGCACGACGGATTGCGTGGAGTACAGAAAGCTCATGCGCCTATGCGAGAAGAGCCCGGAACGCTGGAAGGCGATCGGCTACGAGACGAATGGGGGGCAGCCCCAGGCCGCCTACTTCGAGGCCCCCGCCCGCCTCGTCAGATACGGGAGCGGGAAGACGGCCCCCCTCACGGCGGAGCAGAGGGCGGAGAGGGCCAAGCGCCTTCGGGAATGCGCCGCGGCGAGAAAGGCGCGCGAAGGGAAAGGGGAATGACCGAGGAAGGCCCGGGACGGGAATCCCGGGCTTTTTCCGTGCGGGGCGAGACGCGCGTCGCGCGTATCTCGCGATCCTTGCTCCCAGACATCCAGAAATCCTGGGATTTTCTGACGCGTCCGGCATCGCCTGGGGAATTCCTCCACCCCCTTCATCCCCGACGGAAATCCTCGAGTGTTTCCTGTGGTTCCCGAGCCCCCTCGCGTCTCGCGTGTGCGTGCCTGTGCCTCATGAAGCGTTTAAAGGCCCCTCTGGGCGCGATCCTCCGCTCGGACGGGAATTTCCCCATCCTCCCCCCTTCCCGTCGCCCTGCGGCCCCTTTATGCTCTTCCTGGGGGCATCCGCGCCCTTTCCCCCTCCGGATGCGCGACTCGCGTGGCGCGTGCCCGGCCATCCCGCCTCCCCTCTCCCCCATGCGTTTCCCCGCCCCGCGGGAGGAAGGGCCAACGGAAGATGGAGGGGGCATATACGCCAACCCCGCGCATGCGAGGCACGCGTCGCGCGAGGGGGGAGCCTTCGGAGTCCCCCCTTTTTTCCCTTCCCAGGCCCCGGAAGCCTCGCGCGCATGCCCCCGCGCATTATGCGCCCTCGCGCACGCGTGGCGCGCGCTCTAAGTGTTTTGCGTATACTAGAGAAAGAAAACGCAGAGATATATAAGTGATTCGTGCATAGCGAACGAAGTGAGCTATGATGAATACCCTGAGCGAGCGAAGCGAGCGAGGGGATGGGAAAGAGAGAGGGGGAAGCCTTTCTTTATGTATTTCTTTTGAAGGAAGAGAGAATAAGAGTGGGGAGTAAGAGTAAGAGTAAGAGTAAGAGTAAGAGTAAGAAAGTATTAGAGTACTAGAGTACTAGAGTACTAGAGTACTAGAAGAATATTCCAGAGAAAGACATCTCCCGAAAAGAAAAGAGGGAAGAGAGCATCCTCCGGAAGAAAGGAAAGAAAGGATGCCTCCCCCAGAAAGGAGAAAAAGAGAGAAGAAATATATAAAGAAGAGAAAAAGACGAAAGATCCTCCCTCCTAGGAAAGAAAGAAGAAGAGCCCTCCCTAAGAGAAGGGAGAGAGAAAAGAGCCCTCCTTAAAGAGTTCTCCTTAAAGAGTACTCCTTAAGATACACTCCTTAAGATACACTCCTTAGGATACACTCCCAAACCCATAGAGCACGCACGCGCACGCGAGGGGCATAGGGGGGAAGAAGGCTCCGCCTCCTCCCCCAGGCCCTCTTCTCCGCGTCGGGCAAGGCATGGGGAAGGCATGGGGAGCGGTCGCTCCGCTCCCTCCGCGCTCGTCTGCGACTCGCCCGGGGATACTCCTTGGCTCGCGCTCCGCGGCTCGCCGGAGGATCGGCCCCTTCCCTTTTCCTTCCCGGGGTCTATCGGCACCAGACCACCTGCCCGGTGGGGGCGAGGGCCTGCGGCGCATCCCGTGTTGCGGAGCTCTGGCCGCATGAAAGGGGGGATCCGGATGGAAGGCATCGGGAGAGGCGGGGCGAAGAGCTTCGATGCCATAATGCCAGAATGTCAGAGTGTCAGGATGCCAGAGTGTCAGAATGTTAGAGTGTCAGAGTGTCAGAATGTCAGGATGCCGGCCATGACGGAAGCGAGGGGCGGCGCGGGGGGACGGGCTTCCGGATGCCGTCGAGGCGGCGCGCGTGACGGGGGGGCGTCTCAGAGCTTCTCCACGGGGCGGCGGCCCGCACCCTCCCAGCATAGCATGCCACGGCGCGGGGCACGCGTCAAGGGGGGTCTGGGAGACGATGGAAAGAAAGTGGTTTCTGCAATGTCTCCATGATGGGAATCGCAATGAGAAGAAAGTGATTTTTGCAATGTCCGGCACACCTTTCTGCAATGTCCGACACACCCGGAACGGTTGTCATGAAAACGGTTTTTCGTTGACTGTTTTCCATGGCCGGGGAAGCGGGGCGCGAGGGACGCGGGATGGGGGATGCGCGAAACGCGCGAAACGAGGGGAAATGAGCAAATGAGCAGAAATGAGCAAGGGGAGCGGGAACGAGAGAGGCGAGGCACGAGAGGCGAGGCACGAGAGCAACGGGGCGAGGCACGGATGCGGCGAGAGGGACTGGAGGGACGGATGCGGCGAGGCACGCGTGACGGGGGGAAATTTTAGGTCCACCCCCCAAAGGGCGCAGATCATCTACACATAAGCAGGAGCGGGTTCTTTTGTTTTAAAGCTTGAAAGGGGGCAAGAGATAAGAGTGATTATGCGTGCATTATAAGTGCATTGTATGCACATCGTGCGTACATTAAAAAATCTATACACTGTATAAAAATCTAGATCATAAATTTATACACTGTATAGATTTCCCCGCTGTCGCCGCCCCGGTGGATGTCAGAATCGTGTCATCATAATGTCAAAATCGTGTCATTATCATGTCATCATAATGTCATTATCATGTCATTATCATGTCATTATCATGTCATTGTAATGTCATTGTAATGTCATTGTAATGTCATTATAATGTCAGAATCATGTCAGGATCATGCCAAAGCCGCCCCCTATGCGCACGCGCGCGAGACGCGTGCCCCGCAGCTTTCGGAGCCCCCGCCCCTCCGGCGATGAAAAAAGAGGGGATTTCTCCCCTCGTGCTCACCCTTCCGGAAATAGGTACGGGGTCTTACTTTGGATCAGGTGTCTCGCCTTCCTTCCTCATGTTGCGCAGATCCCTTTCCTCGTCCAGATAGGCAGAAAGGGCCTGTTCGGCGTTCTTAAGGGCGGGGGCGGCTTCTTCGGCGTGTGCTTTTTCTTCTGCTCATTCCTTTTGCTCTGTCTATTCCGCCATCGTCCCTTTTCCCTTCTCGTGACGGAGGAGGGTATTACAGAGGAGGGTATTGAGGCGGGAGATGACGCCGTATAAACTGTCGCGGTAGGCGTCCAAATCGGCGCGGTAGGCGTCCAAACCGTCGCGGTAGGCGTCCAAATCGTCCCCGTTCAAACCGTCGCGGAGCCTGCCCAAACCGTCGCAGAAGTCGTTCAAAACGTTGCAGTAGTCGTTCAAACTGTCGCGGTAGGCGTCCAAATCGTCATCGTCGCAGAGCCCGTCCCCTTCGTCTTTTTTCTCCAGCTCTTCGCGCGTCGGGATCCCCGCCTCCCTCAGGGCCTTTGCGCCCGCCTCCGTCAGCGAGATCTCCGTCCTGTCCGCGTTGTTGACGACGAGCTTGGGGTCGTCCCCGTCCTCGAAGAGGATGTCCCCGTAGAGGAAGAGGGAGGAGATGAGGGTCTCCAGGGCGAGCCCGTCGCGGCTGGCCCGGCTTTCGTTTTCTTCAGTTGCCATATGTTTTTCCTTTCTTCGGAGGGCGTTCCCCCCGATGTTCTCAGATATTATAACCCGGGCGGGGCGGCGGAGTCAAGGGGGGGAACGGGAAATGGAAAAGGAAGCCGCGCGGCTTCCTTTTCGTCGTCAGATGAAGAGCTCCAGCGTCTTCCCGTCCTCCGCGACCGCCCAGAGGTACACGGGGGTGCCGGAGGCCATGGGAGGGAGGGCGCTGGCCGGGCCTTCCCAGACGACGGCGTCGATCCCGTCGTCCGTCAGGCGGCGGATCCTGATCGGAGAGGAGAGGTCCCCCGCCCGGGAGGCGAACTCCCCGAGGGCGAATGCGCGGCGCGCGGCCCCTTCGCGCGGCGCCCTACCCATTGACGCAGCGGAACGCGATGTACGCGCCCCAGATGATGAGGAGGCCGATGCCGGCCGCCCCCAGGAGGACGGCGGCCTGGTTGCCCGCGTACCACTTCCTCAGGTTCCTCGGCGTCTTCCGGTTTGAGAAGACGGGGGTCAGCGCCGCCATCAGGATGAGCGCGGCGGAGGCGGCCAGGGCGATGGCGTCGATGGCCTGCATGCTATTCCCCCTTCCCGGCCGAAGCGGCCGGGGCTTCCGCGCCGTCCCGGGGGGCCATGCCGGGCAATGGGCTCTCGCGCGTCTCGAAGCTTCCCCCGCATTCGAGGCAGGTGCAGGAATGCGTGGTCCTGTTGATGTCCGGCTGCGGGACGATGTGCCCGTCGCGGACGATGGTGGGCATGGAGAGGGCGGTCGTCTTCGTGCCGTCGATCCTGTAATGGGATTTGCCGCAATGCGGGCACCTCACGGAGCCTTCGCTTTCCGTCAGATCGCGGACGTCGTAGATCGGCGAGACCGGGGAGATTGCCGTTGAGGCAATGGAATTGCCGGCCTGGGGCTTCCACTCATTGTCCGAGGCGTCCGGGAAGCAGACGGTCCTTCTCTCAGGCGTGGCGGTCGCTTCCGCGCTTGCTCTGTCCGCGGCTTCTGGGCGGGGACCCAAGACGTCGGCGCTGAGCTGATCCCATGCGGCGCGCAGGTCTTCCATGTCTTTCACGGAGGCGAATGGGCCGGCTTTGGAGACCGTGCGGTCTCCGGTGACCGGATTGACGGTCCCGATGAAGGCGCGGCCGTCGATGCGGTAGGTCTTCGCGTACGACTCGTGGCGGTCGTAGCGGATCATCTCGAACCCCTTGGATTCGAGCGCCTTCGCGTCTACCCTATAGGGTTTCTTGGCGAAGGGCTTTTTTTCGAAGCTTTTCTTTTCTTCCATGCGTTGCTTGCTCCTTTCGGCTTTTTTGGCCTTTTCTTTCTCAAGCGACCTTAGTATAAACGAAGGCGGCGGCGGATGCAAGGGGGAAACAAAAAAAAGGCGTCCTTTGCGGAGCCTTCTTTCTTTGCGGGAGGAAATGGTGCCGGCTGAGGGAATCGAACCCCCGACCTTCGCTTTACAGGAGCGATGCTCTTCCGGCTGAGCTGAACCGGCGTTTTCGCGGGCGGCTGCTGGCCTCCCGCTAGTTATGATGATGCCGGCTCAGGGACCGCTCCCCAGTTTTATCCCGTCATTTCGGTAGTGGTCGACCCAATCGCGCCTTTCGGCGGCTGGGTGGTCGTGCAGTCTCAGCAACGCTTCTTATCCGCTTGCCAAGCGGCGTGCCGGCTTATCATAATCTTTTTGGAGCAGGAAGCCGGGATTCTCACCCGGATCTTCCGCCTGAATGGCGGACGCGCTGATGTTTGCGCCACTTCCGCATGTGATGGGGCAGGCGATGGGAATCGAACCCGCGTGATCGGCTTGGGAAGCCGAAGTTCTGCCACTGAACTACGCCTGCGGACATTGATGTTTTGGCTGGGGCGGCTGGGATCGGACCAGCGTATCTCGGATTCAGAGTCCGATGCCTTACCGCTTGGCTACACCCCAATAGGAGCGGTGGGATTTGTGTCGGCACCCACCATGCCGATCGCGACGTTTGCGGATCCTAGGCCCCGTTCGTCGCTTCCTCGTTTCTCTTCGACTTCGGCGAGGTTGCCTTATCCGACCCACCCACGGAAGTGTCCGGGCTCTCGCAATCGCTTGCGATTAGATGTCAATTCGTTGGGGAGTTCCACCCCATCTGGGCCATCGGCTTCTGACTAACCTGCGCACTGGTCGAATAACGGTTAATCAGAAGGCGATGACTAAGATAGATAATGTGGATTCGCATTGGCATATTTGGGCGGCATTTCCGACAATCGAGTTTTCTTCATGGTCCTCCTGCTGGGGCTTGAACCCAGAACCTCGCGATTATAAGTCGCGCGCTCTGACCGATTGAGCTACGGGAGAGGATTGGATCGAGGAAGGCGATGGGGTTCCTCGATCTGATACTATTCTATCATGTTGGCGTTTTGGAAGTCAAGCGTTTTGTGATTTTTTTATCTTATTGTCGCAACGACCTCTTTCGTCCTATCGTCGCAGAGCGACTTGAGGGCTTTGAAATTGATGGTGGGAAGGTGCATCTTGTTCAGGACGATCTCCCAGTTGTCGGACCAGAATTCGAGGAACACCCGATTCAGCAATTCGAAGGTGTGGCGGGGGTCCATGACGGCCTCCCCGTATTTCTCGCAGACCTTCGAATACTCTTTGGCGATGTGCTCATCGGTGAGGTATCTGTTGATGATCGAGCGCTCGGTGGCGTGCTCGATCGTCCCGTCCTTTATCTCCTTGTTCGTCGAGCGGAGCGATTTCTTCTTGCCGAGGAAATCCTCCGTGAGGACCTTGGCCCACGTCCGTCGGCCGTATTTGTTGACGAAGGAATAGTTCTTGATGACGATCCCCTCCCCAAGTCCGGTCGCGCAGAGGAACGCGCCGGTGGCCTGCAGCTTTTCCTGGATCTGCTCCGGCGTCGGGTCCTCCAGCTCGCACATGAGCGGGATAAGACGCAGATGTTTCAGATCCCCAAGGATTTTGGAATACTCTTTGTATGGGAGATATTCTCCGGTGCTCTCATCCAAAACATCGAACACGTAGAATTTCTTCCAGGAATCCTGGGTGTAGGATTTCAGGGTGTGCGGCACGAGCCATTCTCCGTAGATCGTGTATGAGGGGTGGGCGCGGAGGAAGGAAAGAAGCTCATCATAGAGCTCTTTGTCCTCGGTCATCGCCTTCGCGAACCCGGCGTTGTCGTCATCTGGGGTGATCTCGCGGTTGCGCGAGCCGAAGCCGAGGGTCCCGTCGTCTTTCAGGAAGACCTGGGAGTTGGTCCCGTCGATCTTGTAGAAGAGATCGACGGTTCCCGAAAGAATACCGTCGACTTCGTCCGTTCCCAGCTTCATGATATGCTGATATTTGCGGAATTCCATTTTTCCTTTTCCTCCTTCCTCGCGCGCCCCGCCCTCATTCGTCCTCGGGCAGCTTGAAGATGTTGTCGCAGAGGGTCGCCAGCTTCCTCTGGGCGACGGCCAGCTTGGCCGTCCTGCCCTTGCCTTTGGACGAATAGAGCAGCGACACGTCGTCCATGCCCTTCGCCGCCGGGTCTTTGCTGAGCTCCGTCACCTCGGAGCAGGCTTCCTCCAGGGTCGCCTTCAGCATGAGGATGTCGTGGACGCCGTCCGCCGCGTATGTCAGCATGCGGCTCGGCATGAGGGCGTCAAGCCGCCTCTGCGCCGCCTCCGCCATGAGCCTGACGTAAGTGACGACGTATTCCTCTTCGGGTCCCATAATGCGTTCCATGATGTCTTTCGTTCTCCTTTCCTTTTTCTCTCTTCTTTTCTTTTCTGTTCTTCGTTTTGGTGCCCCCGGCCGGATTCGAACCGGCACGGTGTCGCCCACAGGATTCTGAGTCCTGCGCGTCTGCCTGTTCCGCCACGGGGGCGTGTGGCCCAGAGGATTCTGGGCGCATTGTCATCATACCATGGCTTGGGCTGGCGTCAAGCGTTTTTGCCTATTCTTTTTTGCCGGACCCGTCGATGAATTCTCTCGTCCTCTTTATGAATCTGTCCAGATCCGCGTCGTTTTTGGCTTTGAGGGCTTCCATTTCCTTCTTGAAATTTTCTCTGCTTTCCTCGGACTCTTTGTTGAGCGCGTCCAGGGCGCGGAGGTTGTCCTCGCTCCGGCTCGCGTCCTCCCTTATCTTCCGGTCGGTGAGGTACCAGCCCCAGTAATCGTTGAAATCGTCTTCTCCCATTTTTTGTTCCTGCCTTTCTTTTGACGGCTCTATCGTATCATGGCCGACCGATCTTTGTCAACCGTCTTCGGAAAAAAAAGCGGGTTCCCCCGCTTTCGCCTCGTCATTTCCCTTGCGCTCTCTCTTCTTTCTCGCCCTTTTCGTCCTCTTCTTTGGCTTTCGCTCTCGCGCATTCGCATTCTTTGAACTCCCGCTCTATCTGGGAAAGCTCTTCCGCGGAGATCATCTTTTTCCTGAATAGGATGTCTTCGGCGATATCCTCAATGTAGCGAGACAAAGGCTCCGTAAGGTGTTTTTTGGCCTTCTCATATGCTTTTTTCATGATTGACCTGAACACCTGGAGCCGCTTTTTCTCCACCGCCTCCGGGTATCCCGTGTCTTCATATTGCGCGTTGCCGATGGCCTCGAATCCGAACAGCCCCGCGTCGCACGCGCCGCAGATCTCGGTCTTCGCGTCTTTGATGTCTTGGATGCAGCCGCTCGAGACGCTTCCCGCGAATATCTCCTCCGCCGCCCGCCCGGCGAGATCGATGGCCACGTCTGCCAGCACCGTCTCTTTCGTCGCATAGGGGTCTTCCCACGAATCCACGATGAAATGGGTGAGCCCGCCGACGCTGCCTTTGTTGGCGGAGTTGATGACGATATCGGACCATCTCCCGTCCTTTGAATGCTTCAGGATCGCGTGCCCGAGCTCATGGACGATGGTCCTCCTGAGGGCGTCTTCGGGCATGTGGATGGCGGAGGTTCTTTTCACCCCCATCATATAGAATATTTTGTCGAGGAAGATCCTCGTGAGGTCGGCGTCGTATATGCCATCCTCGATTTTGCGGCTCCCCTTCACCAGCCCGGAGCCGAGGATCAGCCCGACCTCGGCCGTGAGGGATTTGATGGCGGCGCAGGAGAACCCCTCCGTTTTCTTCGCCAGCATTTTGAAATCGATGGCGTGATCTGCCGACACCCCGTCGTATTCTGGGTTCATCGCGACGAAATTCTGGAACAGCTTCTCCCTGTCCTCAAGGCTGGGCGGATAGAACTCGATGACTTTGTCGATTCTCCCCGGGCGGATCAGCGCGGGGTCCAGGGAATCGATGTTGTTGGCCGTCATGACGACGAAGATGCCCTTGTTGTCCTTGATCCCCTCCATGTTCGTCAGCAGGCAGGAGAGAACCGTTCTTGAGGTGTCGGACTCGAAACCGTTGTATGACACGTCCGTGGTGATGCGGCCGACCTCGTCGATGAAGACGATCGCCGCTTTCTGCTTCTTCGCTTTGCGGAATACCCTGCGGATTTTTTTGTAGGCGTCCCCCAGCGAGCCGGAGAGGGAAGTCCCGTCTATCTCGAACGTCGGCAGTCCGGTCTCATTGATCAAAGCTTCCGCGAAGAAGGTTTTCCCGAGGCCCGGGTCCCCCGCCAGCAACAGCCCCCTTGGGCAATAGGCCTTCGCCTTTGGGTTGCCCGACATCTTCTTGAGGGCGGCCGCCATGACTCTCAACTCTTCTTTTTCCTCGTCGAATCCGACGATGTCATCTATGGTGCAGTTCATTTGTTTTGTCCTCCTTGGTTCTTTTCCGAAGATTCGTCAAGCTTTTTCTGCGACTCCAATATCGAGATTATGTAAAGTGCTTTCGAAATGCAGCTTTTGTTGCTGGAGAATCTTTCGCCGACATAGAACGCCTCGTCCCATACCTCCGTGCCCCTGATGGTGAGAATAAGGCATTTAGATGCCTTTCCTCTGTCGTTCCGACGATATTCAAGCCTTGCGATGACGTTGGGGTGGTCGGGGACATCGATGCGGCAGATGAAATCCATCCGGTCGTCGAGATAGCTTTTGATGAACCCCTCGTAGTCGGTGTTCATCGTCCCGCAGCCGATGCGTTCGCCTTTGAAATAAAAATAATATTGCTGTCCGGGGTCATCATGGAACACCATGATCTTCTTCCCCCGATGCTTGACGGTTCCCGTTCTGAGACACAGCAGCTCTTTTAGCGTGGGGCTCACTTTGAAGGGGTTGTCTCTTATATACTGCCTTCCTGCCTCCGTGAGACAATAGCGCTGGTCCTCTTTCCTTTGCTCAACGAGCCCTTTTCTTTGAAGCCACTCAAAATCGATTTTGAGAGCCTTTGCTATGCCTTTCCACCAGTCGGGGTGGGCATGCTCGAATTCATCCAAGCATTTGGAGATCCGCTTCTTTTTGCTCATCCTGAATTCCTCCTGATCAATCATTGTATATTATAAAACTGTTGGCGGGTTGGCGTCAACAGTTTTGATAAAATCCATGAAAAATTTTCGGCGATCATTTTCATCACTTAAATAAAAACGCAATTTTATTTAAGGTTTTAAAGGTGTTTTTTTCATAAAATCTATGAAAATTTTCAAAAATCTATGAAAAAATTTTCATAGATTTTTGTCCTTCCCATTCACTCTCGCGGGCTCTTTGAGTTTTTCCTCAAGCTCCGAGATGCGCGCGTCGCGCGCGCTCGCCATCCGCGACACCCCGAGCGAGAAGAACCCGCAGACGAGGAGGAGAATGAGTATCATCGAGACGGCGATGACGACCGTTCCCATCATCTTATCTCGCCTCCTTTCTTCTCCAGCATCCTCTTGGCCTCCCTCTCGACATCCGGCCTTTTCCCGAAAATCAGGCCGTCTTTGAAATTCGACATATCCCTTTTGATTATCGTCGAGGTCTCGTATCGCCCCATCACTTTTTTATCCATCATCATATCGGCGAGTTTTCCGAGGCAGTCTTGCTTCGATTCTCCTGGCCAAAGATGGATGGTCTTATCTTTGCAATAGATGACGAGATAGTATTGGAAATCCGTTTCTGCCGCCATAGGTCAGCGCCCTTTCGCCTCTGTCTGCAAAGAATCCCAATAGGCTTTTTTCTCATCGAAGATCTTGTCTCTGAGAAAAACGTTTTTGTTGAACCAGACAATCCTGTAAAGCCCTTTAGTACCTTTGAACGTAAAACGGATGCCATATGTTTTATAGCCCTTCGCCTCGCTGTCTTCCTTGGTCATGGCCACAACGCCGCCGAAGTCGATATCGACTCCCTTGATGTTTTTTGTCGTTTCTGGATTCGCTACGAATTTTTTCGGTTCTGAGGTTTTTTGACCGTAATTCCCCCTTGTTTCTTGCCCCTCTTTCTTTTGGTATTTGGAGTAGGCGTTGTTCGCGAATTCCTTTTTTTCCTCTTTATAGGGAACGTATTCGTCGCCGCCGTCGCTGGCTTCGATGATCTCCGCCCAGCGTTCCGACTCGCTTTTGCGCGATTGATGCCCTTTCCCTTTGAATTTCTTTTTCTCTTTGTGCCTGCGGTTCTTCACGAATCCGCCTTCCTCCCCATAGGAGTCGTAGTATTCTTCGTAATAGTTGTAATTGCTCATTTCTCTTTCTTTTCCTTTTTGCGCCATATCACCAGAAATTGACGCTGCTGGTTATGTCGTAAGTGCCATCCGTGTCGGTGTTGCAGTCGGCGTGCGCCCACAGCCCGTTCTTCCCGCGTTTGGCCCCGTTGTCGCGCATATATTCGTCGTAAGTGGAGTATGTGCGCCCGAATTTGTACTCCTCGCAGAGTTTGTTGTGGGCCTCCAGCGCTTTTTTCTCGTTGCGTTCGGCATCTCCTCTGTCCAAAATCCAAGACAGCATTTCTTTCGGGGTGATTTTTTCTCCTTCCTCCGTGCGGATCTCGCATCCGGCCGTCCCCCAAACCCTTTCCCAATCTTTGAGGGTCAGGATATTCAGTTTCGGGTAAGAGCAGAGAAGGAAGTGCCATCCGTAGGAGGATTTTCCTATATGGAGCACGTGGTAGTATTCTTTGTTCAGATCGTCGATGGATTTGTAGTAGGTGTTGCGCCAAACATATCCGTTCGTCAGTTCTTGCACCTTGGGATCGTCGTCCAGGGTATCCCAGATCCCGTCGCTTTCAAGGCCGTCGTATTTCGCTTTCAGATGAGCGTAGAAATTCATTCCCATTTTTCTTCTTTCTCCTTAATCTGAGTACCATGGTATGCACACATATCCTTTGTCTTGGCATTCTTCCAGATATTTCAGGATTTTGTCAAGATGTTTGGCGTGGCTTACGTCATAATCGTCTTCGTCATATGTGTCGATGTTGCTGTTGAGCTCGGCGTTTTCGCTTTTCAGCTCCTGGATCCTGTCTTCCCATCTGTCGAAGGCGTATTTGTTTTTCTCCGTGCATCCTTTCTGCCACTCCCTTAGGTCTTTGATGTCCTTGACGTTTTCCGCGATTTTTTGGAACATGGCCCTTTTCTCGGAGAAACCGTCGTTGTAAGCCTCATTTATGGCATCGGAAACCGCCGCTTTGAATTCTTTGAAAGGAATGTATTTGAGATTGACCGGCGTATACCCGTATTTTTTGTCCTCCTCGGTTTGGGGGATTTTGTATCCGTCGAGTTCCTCGTCAAAGGTTGGCCTCGTGATCAGGTCGCTGGTATAGGAAGAGCCATAGCCCCATGAGTAATTGACCGCGCATCGCCCGCACGACCAAGTCTCATATTCTTTGTCTTCGGGGATTTTCTCTTCTTCGAGCGTTATCCCTCCCTTTTCGTCCTTCTTCTTTTCGTAGATATAGAATCCGATATCCAATCCCATCTTCTGTTCCTCCTAGGTTCTATCTTAGTGTAATCGAAGGCGTCCGCAAAGTCAAATCTTTTTTTCTTTGCTTTTTTTGATTCTTTGTTTTCTCGTTGAGCCGAGATTTGCCGGCCGGTCGTCTTCGAAGACGAATACGTTGCATTTGCCGGAGGCCGCCGTGCACGCGTCGATCATGACGAGTTTGGAGCCCGTCCAAATGCCATAATTCGCCCCCTCCCCGAATTCGGGGGTCCCGTTTGTCATATGCCACGCGTATGACGAGTGCCAATGCCCCGCGATGATGCGCTTTCCTTTGGGCACGCTCATTCCCATGCAATTGAACGGGTTCCCCCATCTGGAGTCTTTCCACTTTTTCTCGCTCGCTTTCCGCCAATTTGGGTCGGTGACGTAGTGCCCCGCCTCATAAATCTCCTTTGAGCAGACGTATTTGCATGGGAGCCACGAATGGACGACCACGTATTTGGAAAACTCCGCGTAATCCACGAAATTATCGTCGATCCATTTCACCAGCTGTCTTGTTTTTCTGGTGTTTTTGGGAAAATCGATTTCGCCCAGCCAATATTCCCACATTTCGAATCCGTTGAAATTCAAAACGGTTTTCAAGGTGCCGTTGTGGTCGTCCATATCCCAAGGCTCTCCCCTTTCCACCATCTCTTCCAGCAGGTCTTCGTGATTCCCCCTTATCAGGATTTTGCGGGGGAGGGAATCCACGTAGTCGTATAGCGCCACGGTGTCGTCTCCCCTATCGAAGAGATCCCCCGCGACGATCAGGCAATGGCTCTCGTTCTGCGGGTCGAACCCCGCTTCATCCAATGCCTTTCTGAATGGGTAATAAAAGCTGTGGATGTCCGAAACCGTGAAATATATCATATCCTCTCCTTTGGCTGAATGAAAAATAAGGGAAATCTCATTTCCCTTATTATAATGGAATACTATTTTTTGTCAACTTCTTCCTTATATCTCTTCAATAACGATTCCGCGGCCCCGCACGGCTTGAATTCCGTGCATAGGCCGTTGCGATACACGCAGTTCGGGACAAGGACATCGGAGAATTCTGGACATTTTTCCAACGCCGCTGCCCTCATCATCTCGGCTACTTGGCGCGTCTCCAAGCTCGCTTGTGCGCATAATCTCTTATGCATGATCGTGATTAGCTCTTCCGCGTTCATGTCCAGGATCATTTTCACCGGAGCGCTTTGGGGAGCTTCATTCCGATTGTATTTATCTTGTCTGTCGTTGCGTTGGGTCTGAACGTAAGGCTGGGCGTGGACATGCCTGCAGAAATGCACGGAGACCCAATAGGGCACCTCCATATAGAAGCTGAAGAACAGCCTTCTGATCGGGCTGTGCATCGCAGCCAAAAGGCGCTTCTCCCATTCTTCGGCCGGCGGATTTTTTACGGTTTTGCCCACGGTCACAAGAGTCCTGTGCTTGACTTCCATCCAATCTTCCTGGGTGGGAAATTCGACCAATTCCACTTTCACCTCTTCTTTGTCTTCATCTCTTGTTTCCATTTTTCTTGCCTCTGCTTTGGATCAGCGTCTGAAGGTTGAAGAACAATGCCAATCTCGTCAGCAATCCGACTCCGCCTGGGACAGGCGATTGGAAGAGGACGGGGAGGTCTGGCTCGCAGTCGCCGTGCAGATGTCCCTCTTCATCGACGTTTATGCCGACGTCCATCACGATGGCCGACGGCTTGAACGCCATGTCTTTCGTGATGAGATTCCTTTTCCCAGCCGCGACGACGAGTATATCGGCGTTTGCGATATACTTGTTTAGTTCTTCTTTCGGCGTTTTTGAATGACAGATCGTCACCGAGCAATCTTTTGCCAAAAGCATGTCTGCCATGGGCTTGCCAACTATGTCGCTTCTCCCGATCACGACGGCGTTCTTCCCCGTGGTGTCGATGCCAAGGGCGTTGATGAACGAGATGACCCCCAATGGGGTGCATGGATAGCATTTGCTTCTGGAATTAAAGCCGTCGACGTCCTTCGCGACGTGGATGCGGTCCATCAGAACCCCCACGTCCAATCGCTCGGGCACCGGAAGCTGTAGCATGACGGCATCCACGTTGGGATCGTCATTGCATTTATATATTTCAAGACGGAGATCATGGGCGGCGATGGTGTCGGGAAAGCGTCTTGTTATCATCTCGACGCCCATTTCTTCGCCGTCTCTTACTTTTCCTTTTATGTATGATTCGGATGCCTTGTTCTCGCCGACCTGCAATATCACTATGCAAGGTCTTCTGCGCATCGCCTCCGTGAATGACCCGAAATATCCCTTCAGTCCCTCTTTGTTCGCCGAAATGAATTTTTTGATCATTTCCTTTGCTTCTGTAGTCGCCATATTATTTCCTCATTTTCCGCTGGAGCCGAAGCCTCCGGCTTCTCTTTCGTCACCGAGATCTTCCACAAGGTCAGCCAAAATGACTGGCTCAATCACGATTTGGCAGATGCGGTCGCCTTTTCTAAGGAAGACATCCTCCTCCGTCAAGTTGACGAGAACCGCTTTGTACTCGCCATGATAGCCGCTGTCGCATGTCCCGATGCCAGTCCAGATGCCTTTTTTGTTGAAGCTGGATCGCGGCTTTATGACGGCCATATAGCCATCTGGGACGTCCAATGCGAAGCCAAGAGGTATCATCACTGGAACAGCCCCAATCGACTTGTATGTCTCAGAAGACTCCTTCCAATCGCCAATTCGGCTCTGAGTAGGGCATTTTCTCATCTCCTTCTTCGCCAAGGCTGGGAGAATCGTGTCTTTGGGGCAATAGCAGTCAAGGCCCGCGTCGTTGTAATGGGCGCGAGTCGGGAGGATGGTGTCCGGGGATAGTTTAGTTGCTTTTATCTTCATCCGAAGTCCCCTTCTTTTTTGTTTTTCTGCCTTCCTTCTTCTTCTCTTTCGTATTCTCGATGATGGCGGCGACTTTGTCGGCGAGGTTTTCGATGACCTCTTCGAGGTCTGCGCATTTGCAACCGCCGAATAGGTCGTTGTCGTCTCCGTCTTCGTCGCCTTTAAATGGGTGATTCCCCTCGCCTTCTTCGTTGTCTTCGCCTTCTTCGTTGTCTTCTTCGTCTTCCTCATCGTCCTCGTCTTTCCCGTTCATGAGGTTTTTGTAGGTATTCCAGAAGAAATCCTCGCTGTGGACCGGCTCTTCCTCCTCTTCCTCCTCTTCCTCCTCTTCCTCGGCTTTCTCGCCTTCCTCATCTTTGGCCGCGAATGCGGAATAATACTCCCTCATCTCGCCGGCGAGCAGTATCTTGAGCTCATTCGCGCTGTAGGATTTGAGGAGATCGTCGCGCACCTTCTCGTTGACGAAATAGTCGCGTACGTCGATTTTCTCCATCCAATCGGAGAAGCTTGCCGTTTTGGCGAGGCTGATATCTTCCTTTTTCAGTCTCCATGTCCATGATGGGTTCATCATATACTGCGCCATGAAGGCTTCTTTGTAAGGTTTCGCGATGGCGTCCGCCGAAAGCCCTCCGCGGAGCAGTTTCTCCGCCACGGCTTTCTCGTCGTTGCTGAATCTGCCGTCAAGAGTCAATTCTTCTTTCATTTTTTAGATCCTCCTTTGAATCTTTCCACTACATTGTATAATTCCTCGAAAAGGAAATCAATGTCTTTTTCCGTCGTGAGCCTAGTGAACGATATCCTGACCGTGTGGTTGATCTGTCCTGGCGTCAGCCCCAAGGCCAATAATACGTGGGATGGTTTGGCTCCGTCTACCCCTTCGCTCCCCGCGTCGCACGCGCTGCTCGCCGAGCATTCCACCCCGGCGGCTATCATCTGGTCCAAAAGGTAGACATCGTCCGGCAGCGCGTCGCACCTCAGGCTGAAGATGTTCGGCGCTTTGTTGTCGGAGAATGGAACGTTGAGCGCAACGGCTCCTTCTCCCAGCTTATCCTCCGCCTCCTTCAATTTGAATCTCATGTAAGCGGACAGGCCCTCGAAACGGGAGACGGTCTCTTCGTTGGTGTGGAGTCTCATCGCCTCCCCTAGGCCAACTATGCCCGCCGTGTTGGAGGTTCCCCCCCTCAATCCCCACTCCTGAGCACCGCCGATGATGAATGGGGCGATCTTTGTGTGGGCGGAGCGTATTAGGCACCCCACGCCCGTAGGGCCGTAAATTTTGTGGGACGAGAAGGAGGCAAAGTCTATCCATGCCCCCTTTCCCAAGCCAAGGTCTTTGAAGGATTTCCCTCCTCCGATGAGCTGGGTGCAGTCGCATAGGAAGGGGATGCCTTTCCCATTGCACAGTTTCGCTATCCCCGCGACGTCGTTGACGGTGCCCGTCTCGTTGTTGACCGCCATGACGCAGACCAGGCATTCACTCCCGTCGAGGTATCCCGACACGAAATCCGCCGTGACCGCGTCCCCTTTGGGATAGCCCATCAGTCTGGCCTCGAAGCCTATCTCGGCCATGTGCTTGGCCGTATTGAGCACGCTGGAGTGCTCCGTGGCCGTCAATAAAATGGCTCTTTTATTTGAGCGTTTCTTCAGCTCCTCGAAACAGGTGGATTGGATCGCCCAATTGTTTGCCTCCGTCGCCCCGCTTGTGAAAAGGACCTCTGAGGGATCGTCGAGCCCAAGGGCGTTTGCGATCTTCGCCCGCGCGTCTTCCACGGCGAGCATCGAGCGGATCCCGTCGTCATAGAGAGAGTGGCTGTTGCCCACATACCCGTCTTTCATGTATTCTTCCATCTTGGCCAGGACCTTCGGGTCCAACGGCGTGCTGGCCGCCCCATCAAGATAAGTCTTTCTGTAAATCGTTTTCATCGGATTTTTCTGCATCTCGCTTTTCCTCCTTGGCGTTTTGGGGTTTTGCGCCCTCAGGCTGCGCGAAAGGTCCCGAGCACGGCTCGGACCTCCCTCACTCTGGCATCCTCTATTCTGTTGCGGGCATATCTTCTGATGTTGTCGGCGCTTGTTTTGTGATCGAATCTAAAAGTGCTGATATCCTTCCCTGTGGGGTGATCCGAGATCCTGAATATCATCGTCGTGTTCCCTAAGTATATCTTGTAATATACGGATTCCGTCTCCTTGGATTCGATTTCCCTGTAATCCATTCTCGCCTTGTTCAATTCTTGTTTGATGATGTCTCTGACTCCGTTTTTCGTCATATCATATGACCTCCTGTGCCCTTATGATAAAAAATAAGGGGCCGAATGTCAATATTCAGCTCCTTATTTTTAAAATCAACTATTCCCGCTCCGTTTTTTGGGCCTTTTCGTCAAAAGAATAATAATCTTTGTACCATTCTTGCATGAACATTTCGCGCCGGCTTTTGCATCGCGCTTCCGCCGTCGTCTTGAATATGTCCATTTTCATTGGCTTGTATCCCGTTCTCGCGATGTTGACGTTGTAGTAGTTGCTGAGGGACAGCTTCCCGTTGTGGATGTGTCCGTGGACGACTATGACATAGGGGTTGTTCAGCCCCTCCATGGCGGGCTCATGGCACAGGATGATCTTGTCGTTGAAGTATATCGGCCCCACGAAGGTCTTCTCGAACCCCAAGGCATAAGCCTGGGCGTTCGTGAATCTGTCGTGGTTGCCGTAGACGAGGTATTTGTGTCCATTGAGGGAGGAGATCCATTTCCTGAGCTCGTCAAGAGGGGTGAAGCCGACGTCTCCAAGGACATACACCACGTCGTCCTTCTTCACCGTGTCGTTCCAGTTGCCGACGATGAGGGAGTTATGCTCCTCCACCGTCTTGAATTGGGTCCTCTCGAATTGGATTATCCCTTTGTGGTTCAGGTGCAGGTCTGCCGTTACGTATATTGCCATTCGGTCTTCTCCTTTCTAGAAATCAAATTCCGCCTCTTCGCCGACTCCCTTCATGAACTCGGCGTGCAGGTCGTCTTTGAGCCAGGTCTGCTTGATCTTGACTCGGCTCATGTGCACCGCGGAGTTTAGGGCCTCCGGCTGCGCGCAGACCACGCAGTATTTCTTCGCACGAGTGATGGCGGTGTAAACAAGTTCCCTGGAATACATCACATAGCAGGACGAATTTAGGCCGAAGATGACATAAGGGATGCCTGTGCCCTGCGACTTGTGGCACGTGATGGCGTAAGCCAGGCTCACGTTGAACCACGATTCCCTCTCCAATTCTATCTCTTCGTCCTGGTCTTTGAGTTTTATTATCATTTTTGAAGAGGAGATGGCGACGATGAAGCCTATGTTCCCATTGAACACGGCGGTTTCCTCTCCTCTCACGGTCTTCGCTTTGTAGTCATTGTGGTTGATTATGATCCTGTCCCCGGGGTTGAATGTGGTCTGATACTGCATCCCCGCCTCGAAGCAGTTGACAAGCTGTCCCTTTCCCATCCCAGAAGGGTTCGCAATGGGCTGGATCGCGTTGTTGAGTGCTCGGCAGCTGAGCGCCCCGCGAAGCCTCATGGGAACGATGATCTGAATGTCTTTGTAGGATATTCTCTGAGCAAGAAGGAGCTTGTATTCCTCCTGTATGTTATAAGGAACCAATGACGGGTCTTTCGTGGCGACGATTTTGAAGTCTTTGAGGTCTCCTCTGGTCTCCTCGCCGATGAAGCCGCTTTTTATGAGGGAGGTTCCCGTCCTTGCGAGATTCGCATTCACGATGATGCCGCTTCTCGCCGCCTGTCGGTGTATCTTCGTGAGGGATGCCACGGGGATATACCCGCTTTGGATGGAATCTTTCAGGATGTTGCACAGCCCGATGGACTCAAGCTGATTCGGATCCCCTATCATTATGAGTTTGGAGCCGCTGCGGATGGCTTCGACCAAAGAGAGGAATAAGTCTCCACCCACCATCGACACCTCGTCTAGGATGACGGCCGACTGTGGCAGTTGATGGCTCTTCGTATAGGCGAATCCTTCCAGATCCGGGAGATAGCGGAGGAGCCTATGGATGGTCATCCCCTCGCTCCCCGTGATCTCGCTGAGGTTGCTGGAGGCTCTGCCGCTGAGGGCGCATTGCGCGAAATCGACGTTGTAATAATTCAAGATGCGGGTGACCGCGAGCATGCTGGATGTCTTTCCGCAATTTCCCGTCATCATGATCCTCCCGCCTCTTCTCATCATCCACATGTGCGTCGAGACCGTGAAGCAATATTTATAGCCGTCTAAGGTTTTGTATGGGAGGATGGGGACTTTGCGCCCTCCTTTTGCCTTACTGGAAATGGTGACCTTCGATTGCGGAGTGATGATGACGGCATAATCGACGGATTTGCGAATGTATTTTTTGCCGCCTGTGATGTACTCTCTTCCCATCCTGTCGTTTTCGCAGATTGTCGCTTTGTAGCCGCACGCCGAGAATGCGTATTGGACGAAATCCGCCGTTTTCTTGGAATTCGTGCTGAAACGCCTGCGGTTTTTTGTGAAGCTTCCGTCCCAGAACAGAATATTGTCGCATATCAGCTGCAGCTGCTCATGGGAGCAGTCATACCAATAAGGCATGAACTCTTTCTCCCTTCGGGGAGCGGTCACATAAAAATCGGTATATCCTTCCGCCGCGCTTTCATGCTCCCTCCATTCCATCCCAGCTTCTGCGAAGACTTCTCTCAGTTTTTCTTTTTTTCTGGTTTTCTTTATATGGAAGCGGCAGTATCTCGAATTCTCCCTTCCCTTGATGAAGCTTCCGTCCGCCATCACGGCCAGCATCGCTTTGATTTCGGCGTCGGAAAGGCCGATTCCTTTTCCATTGCCGACAAAAGAGGCGTAGAACTTCCCGGAAAAGCCACAAGCGCTTTTCTCGTGCATTTCTTTCACCTCGGCAAAGCTTTTGTGGAACAGGTTGCCTTTTGATGTCTCATAATACACCTGGTGCTCTTCCGATAGGCACATGTTGACGCCCCTTTCCGATTTCACAAGCCATAACTGATCGCAAGGCAGTTTGATGTATCTTTCCGGAATCTCCAAAGAGGCGGTTCCGTCTTCATGGTACACGAGGACTTTGTCGCCCTCCTTGTATTCGCTCATCTTCTTCCATTCCGTTCCGGTGAAGAACTCGGTGTCTTTGTCCACGCATCCGGCTGGCCCTGTAAGAATGGACACGTTGTTGTCCAACATTTTAAAAATAGCCGCTTTTTGTTCGTCGGTGTATTCGTATCCCTGCTCTTTTTCCGTTTCCTCGATAAGCCTATCAGCGACGCTTCTGTCGTATTCGAAGGAGGGTTCCGCCTCCTTCATCCTCACAAGGTTCTCCGATATCTTCTTTTCCGTCAATCTGACGGAAAGCAAACCGATCTTCTTGTCTTCTTTTTCGTAATAAAGGAAATGGGGATCGTCCGAATCGATTTTTTTCTGAGACAGTTGCCAGCGATAGGCTTCCAATTCCTCATCGGTGATCATGGATTCCTTGATCCATAAGTAGAGATTTTCCTTCGTCACGGGGGCGCATTCGTTACTGACGTTCATGAGAAGGTCTTGGATGTACACCCATGAATTGCCGTTCTGGTCACCTTGCGTCTCCAAATAATATTTCGTATAGGCAAGCACCCTGTCTTTGCAATCTCTGGTGAACCCCTGCTTCAGGGCGAGCTCGTCTGCCTTCTTCCACCCATATCCTCGGACTTCTTTGATGAGGATATACGGATTCTGCGTCACCTTGTCTATCGCGACGTCGGGGGAGCCATACCTTTTCACTAAATTGTCGATTGCTTTTTTGGAAAGCCCAAGATCTTTGAGGCTTGCATATGCGCGGCCGTTGTTTTTGCATTCTTCGTATTTGGTGCATAATTTCATGGCAGTGGCCGGGCCTATGCCTTTGATTTTCGTCAGTTTGGCGATGTCTTTGTCCGCAAGCAACCGCATCGGATTTTCATATGTGTCGAAAAGGAGGTTGATAAGCCGATCGCTCATAAAGAAAGAGAAGAAATTCTTTTGGTCTTGCTCATCGTCGAGGTCATAATTCAATCTGACTGCCTCGCATTCGTATTGGGGGCCGTATTTTTTGTTTATCACGAGTTTTCCTATAAATCGGTATTCCATGCCTTCCTCGAATTTCGGCATATTTCCCGATGCGGTGATGATCAGGGAACCATCAAGATACCTTTCCGCCATTTCTTCGGGGATCTCCCCTGAGAGAATGTCTTTTACTCTCATCTTAACTATCGCGAAATCGCCGCTTTTTGGCTGAGATCTCGGGAATGTATAATTGTTGAGAATGACTATCGCCTCTATTTTCTGCCCCACCAACTCTTTGGCTTTTTTCATAACTTCTCCTTTCAAGATTCGTCTTAATATATCATAGAACAAAAAGGAAGTCAATCGAAGACTTCCTTTTCATCGGTTAAGAATTTCTGGAAAAACGCAGATCGAGAGTTCCGTCTTCGTTTTTCCTGTTGATCAGGATAACACTTCTTTGATATCCGTTGACTTTCACGTTCTTCGCCACAAAAGTATCTTCTCTCCTATACCCGTATATCAAAAGCTTTGTTCCTCTTTTGAACCAAGAATCATCCAACACGGTCTTCTTACCCGTCTCCCTATCCATCACGCTGATCTTTGCCTTATATTTGTTGTACATCTCAGCGTACATCTTCACGTTCACCACCCCATTAAGGGTGAGAAGGTTCACTATGTGTTTAGTGTTGTCACTGCCGACAACGGTGCCGGCGATGGCACATACGTTCTCTGGAATCTTTATTGTTTGGCCGTTCTTTTCAAACGCTCTGTAAGTCGGAGTCTCTGGGAGCTTGGAGAAGTCCTTGATGGAATACTTCTCCGCCGTCACCCCCTGCAGCTCGTGGCCGCTATGGTAGAATGAAAGCTGCTCCATTTCCCAAGCGGACTGCGACTCGGAAACTCCATATTTGTCACCCAGTCTCTGCATTTCCGACGATCTTTCCCAGTCGGCGAATTTTTGAACACCGTCTGGGGAGTTCAGAAAACTCATCAAGGGCTCAACGAGTTTTTTGTATGCCTTGTCCATGGCAGTCGGTTTCACGCAGTAACCTTCCGGAATTGAAGAATAATCACCCTTGCTGAGATTCATCAAAGGTTCAAAATATCGATTCCAGAATGCCAACACGTCGCGTTCGTTAAGCAAGTATCTTCTCTTTTCTTTATCATATTGTTTCTGCTTGACATAAGCGTAAAAATTGTAAACCCTTAGCTCATTCTCGTATCCCGGGAGAGAGACTTTGGCTGACATCATCTTTTTTAACTGCACAGAAGTGATCTTGTCTCTAATCGGAAATGAATCAGTAGCTCTCTTATTGAGGAACCAGGTCAACTGCGCGCGAACCGCCCTTTTATCGATTTTGCAGAAACATCCGGCTTTGATGAGGCCGACCATTTCGGCTTCCGTAGGCTGAACTCGGTTGTAGAAATCTTCAATGGAAGAATAGGGGCGCGCGGCGATGATGCGAGAGAAGAGGTTTTCACTGACGGCGGCAACGTTCTTGAGGCTATAAAGAATGCCATTGTTCTTGACGTCGGGAATGAAGTCGGCTTGGGCGGTGTTGATGTCCGGCAGCTCGATATTCACGCCACGGAGCTGGGAATCAGAGATTGCCTTTGAGATCTTGGCGTAGTTTGGGGCCCCGGACTTCGCGAGCGACGCAGAAGAAGCAGATGTATCACTGTCATTGTCTTCATCATATTCTCCAAAACCAGTGTTAATATTCCCTGTATTTACACAAAGACAGGCACAAGACCAATAAAGTGGATTCCAACGAGTGGCTAAATTCATTTCTTGCACGCCAATTATGCTATATGGAGTTGTATGGGCTAATGCGAACGAATATCCGGTCTGTGGTTTTATACATTTTTCCCATACGTAATTTGCCATATTTTCGCTAGTTGACAATTTTTTACACTTATCAAAAAATTTGTTTTTATTTTCAATGATTTTTGCCGTTATTTTTTTCGCGATTGCTTTTCTGAAAGCGTTCGCTTCTCCCAAAGTATACCCAGAGATATTAGGATCCATTACCAAAAGCATAAGTGTCTCTTGCGAACCAGACACCCCATGTGTGTCCTTTAAGTATTTTTCAAGAACAGATATTTCTTCGCTTGTCAGATTATGCTCTCGCATTTCTTTATACCATTCTTCAATGTTATTTCTGAAACGAACATATTTGTCTATAGGCTGTTCCCCTTCGTCTGATTGTAATCGCATAATAGAATTGATTTCAGCTAATTCACGCACATTTGTCGGACGTGCCTTTTTAATACATACACCGCCCACTTGTGTTTCAAATTGAAATAGTTGTTCAATTTTTCCATCCCATGCTTTTTCCCACATTGATTGATCATTATATATTAACACGTCTGGGTGCAAATATTTATCATAAGTTGCCCTTAAAGATCCCTGCCATTGGATTTGTCTATCAGCCAGCAATAAGCTTAAACATTTTGCCATCTTGCTTTGAGCATCTGTACGTAAGACGTCCATTTTCAAAGCCCCCATATCATCAGAATCATGCATATTAAAAGCGGTGATTTTCGTTCCATTTGGGGCACGCATCAAACTGTTTTGCGCAAGATATCCTTTGTTAAATACATATAAAGCACTGGCATGAATAGAAACACCTGTAAAAAGCCCCTCTATTTTTTTTACCATTTCATAAAGTCCTGGATAATTATGTAATTTTTCTATAAAACCAGGAACGGGCTCGAACCCTTGATCTTCATCTCCTTCCTCGCATTGCTTCAATGTATAAGTTTTTCCTCTATGTTGTGGGACCATTGCAGCGATTGCTTGTGCATCGTCGTTGTTGATCTGTAATCCACGGCATGATGTTAATACAGCTGATTTCAAAGATTCTGTTTTGAATGCCGCACAGTTAAGAACATTATCTTCACCATATTTTTCTCTTAACAAAGAAATTATCTCTTCTGTCTTCTCAGGTTGATAATCTTCATCAATATCAAATAAATCAACGCGTTCTTTATTTGCAAATCTCCAATATGGAAGACCATAGATAAGTGGATTCACTTGTGTGGCTCCAATCAAATAATTAATATATTCTCCACAAGCCGAACCTCTTCCGCATCCGACAAGACTTACTTTCCAAGCGGTATTAACCATGTCAACCGTTAGGTTTAAGTAGCCACTAAGGCTTTGATGAAGTCTGCTGCTGATAAAAGAAACGATATCCAGTTCTGTATTTATTCTTTCGACTTTTTCCCGTGTCAAAGGCATATCTTTTTTAGATATCCCATCCTCAATCTGAGCGATCAAATATCTATCCTGAATAGACTCACTGTACGCAAATTGTTTGATAAAAGGATATTTATCATACCAATCTTTAAAAATGTGTCTTATTTTGAATGGTTTCGGTTGCGGGGCTGGTATGATTGTAGTGTGTCTAAAGTCATAATTCTCTATTCTATCGCTAATGTCACACGTATTTTTAAATGCCAGATCAATTTCTTCATCTGTCATATCACTTTTTTTCAATAATTCACGGATTTCTTCTTGTGGCATAACATAAGTGAAGCGATAGAATTTATCAGTCTCTCTATCGCCTGTTTGCCTACTATTTAAAAAGGCAGTGTGTACGGGGAAATCCTCTTTATCCAAATAATGACTATCGGTTGTAACAATATACGGTATGCTAAAGAACTTTGACATTCTTAATATTGTCTTGTTTACAGTGATCTGATCTTCATAATCTGCTGGTTGCATCTCAAGGAAAAAATTATCTTTTCCAAAAGTATTTACGCACCATCTTATAAAATTATTCAACCTTTCTTTGTTCTTATATAAAATCATTTTGCCGACTTCCCCACCAATGCAGGCAGAAGAAGCAATGATATGTCCTTGATTGTTTTTTATTATTTCTTCAACATCTTGATAAGTTGTTGGAACACGCTCCATGCCTCGTTCCATATAAGCTCTTCCCCACGCCCGGCTTGACAACTCTTTAATTTGTTGCCATCCCGTGGCATCTTTCGCTAATAAGATAAAATGAAAATAATCTCTGGTGTTTTTTACTTCTTTTTCATCAATAAGATAAATTTCATTACCAAAGATTATTTTGAAATCTTTATTCTTATCTTGAATGACATCACGTTTTTTTATAATGTTTACAGCAGCAGAAAGACACTCGTGATCAGTAAAAGCCATACCTTTATACCCAAGAGATATTGCTTTGTCGATCATATCTTCAGGACGATTGATCGAATCAAGAAATCGTATATTCGAACCCTGCGCCGTATGATTATGCAGACTGACAAAATTGTTCATGTGCTTTCTCCTCTTCAAGAATCATTATGACCCGTTCTTGTTTTCTTTTCAAGTATGTCGAGCAGTTTAAATATAAAGTCTTTAAAATATTTATAACTTCTACATGCCTGCCTATGGTAATATTCCAGCTATTTATATTACGCTCTTTTTGATCTTTTTTTCTATTTATTTTATGATTTATCTCAAGAGCTTTTTGCATGTCATCGAGGAATTCGTAAGTGCCACGAATGTATTGATTGTAAATTTCTTTTCTGTCTTCTTCTGTAAAATCTTTTAATACTTTGTTCATTTTCTCTATTCCTCTCTGAAAACGGCGACCCCGTTGCATACGGGATCCCCATCCTTCCAATCTTCCGTATCTTTTTTCATCTCTTCGATTTCATCGGGGGTGTCTTGGTATGTTTTCGCCATCACTGTCATTTTTTTGCCCAAAACAATTTTTCCATTTACGAGCGTTCGCCTTTTCGCCCAGAAATATACTATGTAATTCATGTTGCCTCCTATCTTTAACACCCCCCAAAGGGGTAAAACGGGGAAACGTTTTCATTTTCCCCAAAAAACTAATCTGCCCCTGTTTTTTTCTTGTTGCGAAGTTTTTCTTCTTTCGTTTTCTCGGCGTTGCGCACCTTTCCTTTATTCGTTATCCTCACTATTCTTGAAACTGGGAGCTCATCTGCGGCAAGCCAAGTCACGCGGCTGCCTCTCTTATGTTCTAAGAAACGATAGGCTTTATCGTTGCCTTTTTGGCAAAGCTCATAGTTGCAGTCGTACACTTCATAAGAGAGATTTGAACCAGGGGCGATTATCTCAAGATATGCTTTGGGAAGGTACATCCTGTTAAAAATAGACATGAACCACTGTCGGATATAGGGAATGTCGTTTTCATCATCCCCATAATCTCTCAAAGCTCCGTAAAAAGTCAGATAAGCCGTCTTTCCGCGAGTGTCGTCCGAAAGAAAAGACAGCGAGTATGTCACGCTTCCTTCGCTTCCCATCGGGATGGGGTTCTTCGTTTTGTCAAAAGCATCTTGCCATTGCTCTTGGGTGATTCTCCCGCTCATGGCATCTTTCCATAAGCGCATCTCGCCGATCATTTTTTTCAGCGTCTCCTCTGTCTCGAAATTGGACACCTCTCCGTATAAAGATCCGTATATATAGGTCCACGTGCTCATAGTTTTTCCTCCTCCTTCTTCCAATCATTAGCATTTGCGAACTTCTTTGACATATAATCAATGAAAGGGAGGATGTTTTTTTCGTAGATTTCCCCTACCGAATGTTTGACCAAAAGGTCTTCTTCTTCCAGATTTTCCTCCTCTTTATATGTGCAATAATCCCCGAAATGGGAATAGTCCCACCCCCAATACTTTCGTTCAAGGATTCCGTCGAACCCAGGAAGCCGTTTCATGGCTCGTTTGAGCCTGCTGAGGTCGTCCGGGCCATAAATCAATCCTCCGTGCGGAAGCGCGTCTTCGCCGTGTTTTTCATTGAACAAAACGTCGTTTAACGATTCGTAATCGTCGGGGTCTTCGGGTTTCTTTTCCACATAAGCGGCTGGCCACTCTCCTCCTACATTCACGATGAAGAAATACCTTCCTTTGCGGATTCCGAATGCCAACACCTGATAAGCGCCGTGTCGTTTCTCATATATCATGTCTGCCAATTCAAAATATTGTTCCATGGACTGCCTCCGTTATGTTAGACATATGATAGCAAAGTAAAACGCGAAAAATCAACCCCTTGTGGCTAATAAAATCAAAAAGATAAAAAAACGGGGGCTGTCGCCCCCGTTACGCGTGCCCCGCAGCCGCAGCTACTTGAGCAACTCCTTGATGTCTTTGTCTTTCAGTGATCCGTATAGGTATTCCCCGGTGACGCTGGCGCTGTCCTCGAAGAAAGCGCTGTCGTAAGGCTTGTTCTTTTCTCCGTGCCCGCGACGGGAATTGATCTCTTGATGCCAATAGCGGACCGCGGAGGGGATGTTCATCGCGAATATCGCGATCGGCCCCCAGATGGCGTTCTGGAAATTGTGCCCGGACTCATGATTCTTCGTGTGCGTCGTCCAATTGCCGCCCATATTATTGGCGACGATGGCCCCGCATCCAGTCTCAAGGCCTCCCCAATTATTCCCGAACATCACGATGTAATGCCCATGATACGAAGAGGCTTTTCCTCCGAAAACGAGGCAGAATAAGGCAATCAGCCCCCCAATGATGTTATACAATATCCCCCATGTGAATTGAAGGATCCAATAAAGCCACATATGCTTTGCCAAAAAGGCGGCTCCTTTCAAGGTAACGTTGAATATCCAATTGCCGATTCGGCCGTGGTCATATTTCACATAATTGTACATTTTTCATCCTCCTTAAGTCAACGGACTCGTCAGTCGTTTTGCTTCGGCGCCATCACGAGATTGTGCTTCTTTGCGCATTTTGCGCAGATGGGGACCACCCAGCCGGTCGTATATCCGTCGGCCGGGGCTCCGCATTCGATGCAAGTATTGAAGGAGAGGGCTTCGTATTTATCCTCCCATTCGCAATATTCCTCATAGACGCAACTGGGAATGGAGGCATACCAATGAAGGTATCCCCATTTTTCTTTGACATCGTCTATTTTATATTCTCTGACCCAATCAATATTGTCTTTCTTGGAAGCTTTGATAAGGATGTCCTTCAGCTCTTTTATCATTTCCGGCCCAAAGGCAACCCTCCATCCTTCAGGTATGCAATCATACCAATTGTACTTCGCAGGAGCCTCCCCAATAATGAGAAAGGGGTATTCTTCGATGAGCGATTGATCATCGATTTCTTTATTCTTCGCCATTTTCGCCCTTCTCCAATACACGGAATGATATAATGCCGTCTTCCAGCGAGTCGTCGATATTGGGAGTGTACTCGCCGAAATCGTAATTGATGCTGTTGAGGATTTTTGAGTTTAACTTATAAGCCGTTTCGCGTCTTTCGTGCCCCTTGCCTTTTTTCCATTCAGGATGCAGATCCTCTTCTATGGTGACATTGTAGTGGCTCCAATTGTCTTTTATCGTTTCTCTGATGCGCTGCACCGTTCCGAAATTCGCGTAAAGATTGTCTATCGGAGAGATCGGGGAGCCGAATTGCCTAATCGCATCGGCGACTCCGCTTTCCTCGTAAAATCGGACCATGCTCAGAAGAGGCATCCCTTTTTCGTCCTTATAGCCGGTCAATGCGTCGAAATCCACGGCGATGCGGGAAACCTCTTTCATTCCTGCGGCTTTTCCTTTCCTTTCTTCGTCTTCCATTCTGTTTTTCCTCCTATTCTCAGAAATCAAAATCGGGTTCTTCTATCGTCTTGTCTTTGCCCGGCCCCTGTTGTTCGAGAAGAAAACGTTTCATGATGATCTCATGACGGTCTTTCCCTTCCCATTGGTTGAGGACCTCCCAGGATTTGGCAGTCCCGCCTTTCTTCCATAAAGAGAAATAGGGGCATTTATACTTCCCGGCCTCTGGTTGGTTTGGGTTCGTCGGGCTGAACGCGCACCAATAGCACAGGGGGCTTGGCTTGGGCATGAAATCCCTGTCGTTCTGCTCCTGGAGGATCTTGTTCAGCTTCTTGATCCCCCTGTTGATGAACCCCTTGCTCCCGCCTTGCTGCCTGAGGTTGTCGCAGAAAGGCAGAGAATAATAGAACTGGGACGGATAATCGTCCAAATTGAGCTGGGTTTTCAAACCAATGGCATAAGTGACGAATTGAAGCGGCGTTTTGAGCTTTGCCTCGTCGAATGGCTTCCCTTTCGTTTTAATATCTTCGATAATGAACTCCCCTGATTTTTTGTTGCGGAGGATTCTGTCTATGAAACCATAAAGGGCGACCGTTGTTTTCTTTCCATCTATCTCGGCCTCATAAGGGACGAGGAATTCATGCTCGACGTCATAAATTTCCAAGTCCGGGTTCTCTTTCATGAAATTTTCAAGGCCGTAGATCCCTTTTGCGAGGAATTGCTGGCATTTCTGATAATACGATTCTCCCGTGACGGGGTCGATGTCATAGAAATCCTCCCGATATTTTTTGCTCAGGATTTTCACGCCGAATATATTGCTTCCCTCGTCTTTTGACGAGGTGTTCGGCGCGGTGACGTCCGTTTTTCCTTCCCGCTTCGGTTTGTCGATGTTGACGAACATGTCCTTGTATTTTGCATAGTCGATTTCCCTGCCCGCCATGATGTCTCTGGCGATGGCCTCAAGAACGGCGTGGGTCAATGTGCCGAGTTCCGTGGCGAGGGTGTCTTCGTAAATATAGTTCTTGTCAACGTACTGAAGTTTGTATTTCCACCCGCACTGATCCTCGCAATCTAATTTGGTGTATGAGAATCGGGGGAGGAATTTTACGTCTTTTTTCTCTTCCATCACTATTTTTTCCTCCTTTTTTTAATATCGTTGGCGGATATGCAAGGCACATACTCTTTTTGTCCCATCAAAATCTCCAGGACATCTTTCCCCTTGTCTGACGGGGAATCTTTGTAATTCAACAGGCTGTTTTTGTCCATTACGATATACGTCGCGCAATACTGCGACAGATATTGAACGTGGCGACGGAGCTTCTCTCGGTATTCCATGTATTCCGGCTGACCAACGCCATCGGTCCACTCCTTGTCATAACATAGTATAACCTCGTCGACTCCTAAATCAAGAAGGAGGTCCATTTGCTCTTGAGACAGGTTGCTGCCACAAGTCGCCAATGCGAAATTGTTCTTTGGCCCGTAATATGACTCACATTGCAATACCGATTTCTCCGCCTCGAATATCGCGACTTTCTTCAAGCGGCGAATATTCTCGGCATTTTCGTGAATCCCATAGAGGTTGAGCCCCAACTTATGATTAAGCCACTTCCCCTCAAGCTGTACCGGAGCATATTTCATGCCGCACGCAACTTCCATTTCATCGAAAGATCTGCCTCTGACCCCAATCAATTCGCCTTTTGCATTCCTGTGGGGGATTATGATCTTGATAAGGGCCGAATCGACTCGGATCCCGAAACGCCTCATAGCGCTAGGGGTAATATGGTCGGGAAACCATTCCGTCGGAGCAGCCAACGGCTCCCAATATTCCAACAGATTTTCCTGAATCGGTTGGTTCTCTTTTTCTTTGTTCTCCTGGGGTTTTTCATAATCTTCCATTTTTTGGAAGATATCCCAATCATCGATAAGGGGCTTTTTCTCTTCTTCGAAACCAAATTCGTTCAAAGAAAAGAAATCGCATATATAATGATAGGCCTCTGTGAATTCATTGAACCCCTTGGCTCTCCTGACAAGCTCAAACACATCATATGAAGCTCCCCTGGTATAGACATAGAAAAGCTTGCTGTCATCGAAATAGCATAACTTATAAGAATCGCCGCCCTCATGGTCGAGAGAAGTCAAGAACAATGGCCTCCCCTGCGAGTCCATGAAATAAGTGTCATCTTGCTGAAGAGAACAGCAAAGACGGATGATGTCGTCTTGAGTAAGCATTTCTTTTATTTTTGCCGAATCCAACATATCCGCACCCCTTAAAATTCAAAGTCTATGTTATTATAGACATCCTCAAGTTTGTCTTGGCTGGTGGCGTCCAACACGCTTTCCAGCGTGTCATCAGCCTTTTTCCTTTTTATTCTGTCGCCGACTTTGACATAGGTTGGCTCAACAGGAAGCATGACCCCGTTGCTGTCGGTGACGAAGCAATCATGCATACGACACGTGCCGCGGTCAAAATAAACATACACCCTGATATTCTGATAGGTGCCTCTTCTGATTTTATATACGTGCAATACGAAATTCGGCTTTATCTCGAATCCTTTTGCGCAATAAGTCTCCACCACGGGATTATCCATTTCCCTAACGGGCAGAAGGATGGCTGCGCAGTCTGTCTTATCCGCTAAGGATTTGGCGCCTCTTAATGAAGTGGAGTCCGCCTCTTTCACGTTTTTGTAGTCTCCGGACAACTGAGTTGCGGTCCAAATATAGATATTAAGCTGCTTGGCGCAGTCCTTCAGCGCCGTGGACATCTGCAAGAGGATCTGATCGGTCCTCAATCCTTGGACCTTGGTCTTTCTTGTGCCTTCCGCCAACATTTTGATGCTTTCTGAGAGATAATCGAAGAAAACATAGCCCACGTGCTTGTTCATATAATACGTTTTGATGGTATTGATGACATCATCCGAGTCAAAATTGGTGATGCTCACAAAAAAGAACCTTTCTTTCGAAGCTTCGATCAAGTCAATGGCCTTATCCAACCTTTGTTCTTCTTCTCGCGAGTATTTGCCATCAAGGATCCTGCTTTCTGGTATGCCGGAGACATAGGCCATCATCATTGTTTGGACTTCCTGCAATTCAAGTTCGGTCTCGATGATAAGAACGCTTTCTTCCAGCCCCGTATTCACCCATTGCTTTTTGTCACAGTCATAATATTCTGGGATTGCAAGATGACAAGCTTCTCCGACCGCAATTCTCGTTTTGCCAACACCCGAAGGCGCTGATGTCATGTTCAAGCACCCATATCTCTGGCCTCTATATAGAGTGGTAAGTATCGGAGACATAAGAGGCATTCCCATGACGGGGGCCTTTTTCAATTCTTCTTTCAATTCTCTTAAAGAATCTCCCGCTCGACTCTGGATCAAATCACTGCTACTTCCATAAAGCTGTTTGGCCATGGCGATTTTGACCTCTTCAGACGTGATGATGTCATTAACACTCATCTTATCAAATCTTTCTTGCATTTTCTGCTGTTCGTCGGGATTAACGACAGAAGAATCATATAAATCACGAGTGTCAATGCCTTGGTTGTTAAGCAGGACAAGCAAACTGTATTTTTTCAAGGTGTTATAATAATAATCGAATTTCTTAGGATCGTACATCTCAAGAATCTTCTGGATGTATTCAATACCCCTGTTGTCGCAAAAAACCCTGTATTGCGACTCATAAGGCTGAAGGAATTTATCAATGTCGATATAATCGATTTTCTCCATTCCGCTGCGGGCCAAATATTCAACGGCTCCGTAGACAATGCGGTGAAACTGTTCCTGAAAATCGTCGATATCGAAACGATATTTGTTGTTGGCAAACAAAAAAGGATCTTTAATCAAACCAGCCAACACCTGCATAACAGCAATCTTATTGATATAAACGATTTCTTTTTGTTCGTTAGCTGACATGTGATTATAAATCCTCCATCTTATATTTTGGCTTATTTCGATTTTTTTGGTCATCCTTCGAGATAATGACCACTCGAGGTTCAACGTTTATGTTTGTCTTCATATTCACCTCTCGTATCTTTCGTTGCTCTATAAGATACTCTCGGGTCCTCTCATATTGCTCTTTAAGAACTCTCGGCAACAATTCTATTACGGGAGTATTGCCCAAAACCTTATAATAATACCAAATGGTCGCTTTAAGCCCCTTTATCTGAACTTTATCGTAAGAGATTTGCCTTGTGATCGCACCGACTACTTCCGGCGGGATAATGGTAATTCCAAAAACCTCTTTGATATAATTGTACAAATCTTTTTGCGCGTTGTCAAACGCGATTTTCTCCGTTACCAATTCTTGGTAACATTTTTCACAATACTTTTTCCCGTCTATTTCTCGAAATGCGGTACCCACAAACGTGGTACCGCATTTCGAACAGCGGAGAGGGCTGAATTTGCCACCCGTTCCTGCCATAGGCATTATCCCTTGATAACGTCGGAATATTCGTAACCAAGCTTGAGAAGCTCGTTATAGACCAAGTCTAAAGCCTCACGCTGGTCTTCGGTGGCTTTGTTGCACTTGAAGTCGGGGTTGCCAAGTTTATCTTTGAGAATCTTCTGGTATTCGTCAATGGTCCCCGTCTTCTTCTTCATGCGGATTAGCATATTTCCAATGCGTTTAATTTCTTCGTCAACAGAAAGGAAAGAAGCTTCTTCGATCATTTTTTCAGAGTCGGCTTCGGCCTTTGCCTGTTCGGGGGTAATGGCTTTGCTTCCGGTCTTTTTCTCGTTTTCGTGGATGGCCGCATTCAAAGCTTCCGTCAATTTGCTGTAATTCCAGTTTGGGATGGTGCTCGGCATGTAGTCGAAGCGGGTCTTCGCCTCGAAAGCGCTGTTCCCCCTCACATACAGGGTGGAGAGAACGGAAGGGGTCCCATCGATCTGCTGATCGAATTGGGCAAAGCCAACGATATCGCACATATTAATGATGGGGTCTACGCTACGCTTGTCGCCGGCGGGATAGATCTTGGTATATTTGGCGCCTGTGGGATCATAGAAATCACGGGTTCCGGAATGGTCAAGGAAAATCAAAGTGAAGCCGCTGGTATCAAGGGCATTGAGTTGTTTTTGAACTTCTTGAGCATATTCCTTCCAAAGGCCGTACCCTTCGTTGCCCTTTGCAATGCTCGTGGCTCCAAAAACGCCGCAAACATACGCTTGAGCCAACAATTCGATGCCATCGATAGAATCGATGATGATGGTTTCATACATCTCATGAATCTTATCTTCGTCTTTGGAATTGGTAAGTTGCTTTACAATGTCGCGGAAATCGCTCCATTTTTTGATTGTGAAGTGAGGTACTCCATCAATCGCGCCCAAGCCGTTTTCAAAGCAAAGGACCAAGGGTTTTGGCGCCTGAACGGCATTGCGGGTCTTCCCCGTGCCGGCCATGCCATAGATGAGAATCTTCTTTCCGACAACGCCGTCAACCACTTTAGAAATTTCAGGTTTTAACAAATCTAACATCTCTCTATCCTCCTATTTTAGAAATTGAAATCATTGAATTCTCCGCCGAATGGGTCATCGTTTCCGATCACCGGGGCAGGAGTCGCGGCAAACCCATTCGCGGCCATTTTCGCAGAAGCGCGGCGGTTATCTCCACTGGTGTTGCGACGAGTGGTGTTTTCCGCAATGCGTTGGTCACGGAGGACCAACCCTTGCTTGACTTCTTCTTGGGTGATGCAGCCTTCTTCTCCTTCATGGATAGGCAATTTACCGCCTTCGCGGCCAAGGATTTGACGTTCGCGGACGAAAGTGGTTTTAAACTGCGATTCACCATCGCCATTCCAAGAGAACGGATCATCATTCGACTCAGCCGAAACCTCTTTTTGTTCAAGATCAACCAATTTTCCGGTGAAATTTGCGGTGTCGTGAACTTCATAGTTGTTTTGAACGAAATCCGCAAGCTTTCCGGAAGGGACAACAAAGGAAATGCGGTTCATGGTTCCCTTATAATCTGGCAAGAGCCCCGTAACGGTAAGACGCCCAGTGGGTTCGACGTTCTCGGTTTCCTTGTCGTATTTCGTTTCTTCGCTCATAGATTCGATGTACATTTCTACGGTAAACATTGCTTCGGGCACGAAAGGACGGGCATCGGTGGCGGTTTTCAGCTTTACCCCATCGCCCCTCAAAGTAACGATGGACCTTTCTTTGTTGTCGAGTTTGGTGGCGTACTCCTCCATGTGGGCACGAACGTGAATCTTGGTCGAGCATTGGGCAGCCGTTTGGAAATTGGCTGCGGAATTGCCGCTCAAATAACTGGCGATGGACATCGTCTTGTTTGGAAGGACTTCCAACAAATCCTTATAGGTGGAATTCTCTTTGCCGCTCTTGTAGAAGTGGCTCGCGAAGAACTGCACCTTATAAGCCTCAGACTCGTTAATAGCGACGATGAGGTTGCCGCGGATAGCGTCTTTGCCATCTTTGGTTTTGACACATTCAAGAGTGTTTTCTTTCAAATACCCCGTGATGCCAACGTAATTTTTTCTGCGAACAATAGTTTTCTTTGTTTCTTCTGCCATATTTAATGGTCCTCCATTTTCTATCTAAGACACTCAGAATCTGCCTTGGACGCCACTAGTATAAATGAAAACGCAACCCGAAGTCAAGGGGGTTGCGATTTTATTTTCTAATTTATTTTCTGAAGATTATACACATTGAAGAATTTCTTGAACTTTTTGATGGATATATAATTATTATACGGAAGTTTTATATAAATTCGGCATTTCAGCCATTTCGATTTATGCTGATACGTGTTTCCGTCAAAATTAACATTCCAGCAAGGCGTTTTCTCCAGTTTCTTATCTTTCTGTATCTTCACCAGAACATCTATTTCTTTTTCGGGAATTATGCGCCCTTTTTCGCCTGGATTGCATATATCATTGCCCGAGTTTTCAAAAATATGCTTTCCCATAGCCAAAGCATTTAGTATTTCTAATTCGCCAATACCTCTGCCATCCATGATATTTTTATAGTCGCCCGGAAGAGAAAAAGAGCAAATCGAAACGGAGCTGAGCTTCGTGACGTCCATCGCGTCAATCCCTTTGCCTATAAGATCAGAGATCCCATTGTTATTCAGCTTGTCTAAGGTAAAAGAATATCGTGACGTCTCGATGTCAGCCCATCTTTGCTTGCGTTTATAGTCCGCTTCGATAGACGCTATCAACCCCTTAAGGCACTTTTCCGCTTTTTCTTTCGTGAGAGCATAGGCATATGCCTCTCCCCAGATCCTTGTCTTGATATTGTTTCTATTAAGATCTTTCCGAATGAGCTTTAGCCATTCCTCACAAACTTCTTTCTCGTCGACATCCCAAAGCATCATGTTGTTGTCGCTCTGGCTTTTAGGCGTTCCCAAAATAATGTATTCCTTGATTTTCCCCACATATTCTTTAGGTGTCCCGCTAACATATTCGGCGTAGATTGAATATAATTTTTTGCCCGCCATTTCATTTATAGTTTTATCGTCTTTTAATCTCATATCAATCTCCTCCATTATTTTTCAAAAATAATATACCAAAATGCTTAAATAAAATGCAAGTTTTATTTTTTCACACAGCCGCGCTTTTGAATCAATTCTTTCCGAAGCCAACAAATTTAGACTTTCAGACAAAGAGCCATGGCAGGAAACGAAAAAATTCATTCAGAAATGCGATTCAATAATTTCATAATAATTTCATAATAATTTCATAAAACCAAACAGAATACTGCGATTCTAATGGTCATTTACTCCATTCCAGTGGCAGATGACCTCTATTATCCATGAACACGAAATTTACAACAGCGACTTCCTCACGGACTTTGACTATACCTATGAAATGAACGGCGATCGCCTTTCCACAGTGAGCGGCGTCGGCATCAGCGGCGATGGAGGCGACCCAACCTCTCCCGATTTTTATAGCTCGGGGATATGTCATTCTTTTACAGAAGATCCATATATCCTAAAGGTTATGGATGTCTCGGCTTTTCGGACAAACCCAACGAATCCTATCTCATTAATCGAATACCCCAATTCAGGACGTACTCTTGACGAGGGGATCAGTCCTTTAGGTTCTTTACAAACGTATGACAGTTTTGATGAGTATTTTTACAAATACGACGTGCAGAGGAGCGTTCTGAGGGCGGAATTCACAGTAGTCAATTCAGCGGCGCAAGAGACCGAAGTTTACAGTGTTTTTCTGCTGGCATTCACTTTCGGCGACATCAGGCGCACGGCAGCGGAGACGAACACCAAGGAAATTGCATATGATGGTTTGTATGCCTCAATGATAGGCGCCATCGTCCTCCCTCACAAATTCTCGCAAAGCACCGAGACGGGGGAGAATGCTTCCGTGTTATTTGATGAGAATTCGGTGAAATTCGATGGGACGGAGTATAAGACAGACAGCACCTCCGCAAAAAGGGTGAAATTCTACAAAGTGTTCCCATTCTATGACCAATCCCTGAAATAATGCTAAGCGATTTCGTAGGTTTGACGGAATGCTGGGTGAAATGCTTAGAAAAAGAACACAAGGCTGTCTTTGTCGCACGAAACCCATGAAGTGCCGTTGAAATAATAACTGGAGGAGTATTCTTTGCTCTTGACAATCCTCGTGGTTCCATTGAAAGTGATCTGTTTTTCCACAATGTCGTAAACGGCTATCGCAGGATAATATCTGGTCCGAAGGATCTCGCCGGTTTGTGTGGTCATTTGTTCGCTTCTGTAACCGATGACCGTGCTTCCTCCCACGCTGCTTGGTCCGTCTTTAATTGCGTACCAGCTGATCGGGTAATTTTGAAGAAGGGTGTCGACACGTCCGACTATGGGGTCATTAATATATATATGCCCTTGAGCCCCTACCTTTAGATAAATGTCGTTCCTCCCTTCATCTTCGTCGTCAGCCAAAATGCTGATATTCACGGTACTATTGAGACGAATGCTCCCGCTCGCAACGTTCCACACCTCGTCGTTGCTGTTCAATTCAATCGACCGTTGGAACCGCAGTAAAAAAACGAGGCCCACAAGAGCCTCGTTTTTTTATCCCCCTTTACTTGTTTCCTTTTTTTTGATATCATGATGCTAACAAAAAGAAAGGAGCCGCATATGAACTACGGTTACATCAGGGTGAGCACAGATAAGCAGACAGTCGAGAACCAGCGCTTCGAGGTGGAAAGATTCTGCAGAGATAAAAGCATGTCCATCGATCGGTGGATAGAAGAGACGGAATCCGGGGCTATCCCCGTCGAAAAAAGGAAGCTTGGATCCTTCATGAAGAAACTCCAAAAAGGGGACATCCTCATCTGCACGGAGCTCTCCCGGCTCGGCCGCTCTCTCTTCATGGTTATGACCCTGCTTGACGGGTGCTTGAAAAAGGGCGTCGAGGTGTGGACCACAAAAGAGGGGTATCGGCTTGGCGACAACATGAGCTCAAAAGTGATGGCATTCGCTTTCGGTCTTGCCGCCGAGATTGAGAGAAACCTGATCTCGCAACGCACGAAAGAGGCGCTGGCCGCGCGACGCGCGGCGGGGGTGCGGCTCGGGAGGCGAGAGGGCTCGAAAAACAGGGCTTACAAGCTTGACAAGCATAAAGATTACATAATGAAAAAACTATCGGAGGGCAAATCGAATTACTACATCTCAAAACATCTCCATGCGAAATACAGCACGGTCGTCGATTATGTGAAAAGACTGAAGAAATCGTCGCAGACAAACGGATAAAAAAACGAGGCTCTTGCGGGCCTCGTTTTTTTACTGCGGTTCCAACGGTTGTCTTATCCGACGGAGTGGAAAGATGTGGATGGCAGACCGTCGATAACATTATACTCTCAAAGCGGCATTATTGAACAAACCTGGAAGGTCGATACTTCATTCGATATTTCGAGTAGCGATGAGGAGAAATCGGTTGATTGTTATGCGGATATGGACGTATCGGCCACGGATCACGGCGATGCGGGCGTTATGTTGGAATCCTATACTACGGTATCTCCCTCTTCCGGGGCTGAAACGACATATGCGGCCCGTCTTCTTCTTGATTCCGCCCTCGACGATGCGACCATCAGGGTGCAAGACAAAAACACGTCCTATAGCTTAGTCGATCTCGCCAACTATCCGATCAATTACTCGGCATTGAAAGGGGCCCCGAATCCTTCTACATATAGCCAAATCGGAATTTACACCAAAGGATATGGGAGCGGACAGAACAGAGGGAGTATTAATTCTATTGCGTTTCATTATGTAGACAAAAATACTGCATTGAACGACATAAATAATGAAAAATGGTTTTACGTCAACTCTTCAGGAACGCTGACTTCTTTCACCCCAAATTTAAACAACGAAACATTTACCCCGTTGAAAATATTGACAACGAACTGAACCAATTCTGTTTTTGGCAATAAGCGTAAATTCAGAGGCACGCATCGTAAAAAAACAAAACTCGAATCAAAGAGATGAGGCAACGAACCAAGATAAACATCTGTTGCCGTTTGCGAGTTTAGCGCAACGATTCAACAACCGATGACATCTTATGAAAGTCAGAACCTTATCTTTTCTTTGAATGTATCCGAATCCGTGACAGCAAACTCTTCCCAAGCCCGGTCTTTGATATTATAACGAAAATAATATCTCTTAGAAGAAGAGCCTCTCAAATTATATAATGCCGAGAATCCGATAGTATAGCAGTCCGCTTGCGCGCCTGAATCATAATAATAGCATAAACCAAATTTTACAGAAGAAACACTTGAAGTCGAAGCATTCGTGGGCACCCACAAAGGAGTGCTCTCGGCGACAGCAAGAACTTTGTCTCCCGAGTCATCCGTTTTCAAATCAAGGGGTTTGCCGGCTATGGCGCTCCAGTTGATTGGATAATTTTTTAGCAATATGGAGTCGTTGCCGCCGCTATAATCATCGTGGACCCAGATGTCGTGATCATCCAACTTAATGGTTGTGTTTGGAACGTCAGAACTCCCGACAGACAAAGTTATGGTTTCTTCGGAATCTTGGTGCCACTCCCACTGAGCGTGCACGGCATGGTCGCTAACAATCGACGGTTTATTTTGTACTACGGACCAATCGGTCTCCGGATGAAGGACATTGCCGCTGGCGTCCTTCAATCTAACTTTAATAGTTGACATATTTTTCCTCCTTATAAGATTCCAAGGAATAAAATCCTCATTTTATTCCTCAATAATAATATACAAAATCGCGATAGAAATATCAATGTTTTTCTCATCGTAATTTTGTTTTTGTTTTTGTTTTTGCCTATTCTATTTCTTCATAGGTCAAGGTTTTATTAGCCGCATCGATAAATTTATTCATCAAAACGGTAAACTGGCTCTTGAAATCTTCAAAATCCTTTTTCGAAGCAAATTCGCTTTCGAGAGCCCCCAAAGCGGCAATGGCCGCATCGAGTTGGTCGCCACTGTATTTGCTGACGTAGACTTTACTCTCTGCCATAGATATTCCTCCTTATAAAATCAACGAGTGATGAAGGGGATGTTGTCCAGACTCGTCAATGAAAGACTCATAGTCCCCGAATAATCCAGAGAACAAGAAACACTCTGAATCAGATATCGTTTCGACGTCATTCCGAAGAAGGAGTCGGTCACCGAAACCAGATTATTGACTGTCAACAACGGATTAAATGCCACATTAAAGGAAACAGAGCTTTTCATCATGAGCACTTTTCTCAGTTCATAATCGGCTCTCTCTTTCGCCAAAGAGTTGGAGGTGATGTTCGGATCGTTTATCACGGACCCCATATGATATCCTATTCTCTGATGGCATAAAGGTGATTTCGGGTCATCATTGACCGCCGTTGCCTTATATACCACAGAGGAAGAAGAATTCGAAGAGCCAGTCACGATAACCTTATTCACGATCGAAGAAAAATCAAGATCAAAGCTCAGAGAGTCAAAATCGCCTTTTTCTGCTGTTACATAACATAATAAGGGCTTATCTCCGTCGCTTGTGGTTTCCGATGTCGGGATAAAAGTCAAGTTTCCCTGCGAATTATAAAAAACTTCCGAAGATAATTGCGTTCCCAGTTCCAAAAGAATGCTCCCGTAGGTATCACCCGAGCTTTTTGAGATGCTTGATTGAACGGTTTTATTTTTAAATGTGGCATTATAGATAATTGGGCGAGAATCAAAAGGATATCCGTTACCTGGATCCATGACAAGAATCCCATTAATGATATCCTCGATTTCTGACCCGGTGGATATTTCCGTTGTGTCGTCAAGGACGCCCATCTTCCCCTCGAACAATCCGAATTTATCTCCGGCGGTTATGTTTGTTATTTTATTGCCGCTATTGTCTTCCGAGCAGGTTGCTTTCGTTATAACGAATATTCCTTTTTCAACCCAAATAGTGACTCCAAAATCGTTTTGAACGCCAAGATCGAAACGCAGTCTCGTCCCCTCCCATAGTTTATTTATCCCGACAAGATATTTTCCGTCAGAATTGACCAAGGAGAAGCTTAAGCTTCTCCTTTGCCCATCCTGATAATTCTCACTATAAGATCCGCCTGTTTGAATATCTTCATTCGGAATCTCGTAATTTATAGTCTCGTCTGGATAAAGAACATATATCCTATATCTGGGTTTGATGTTAGGTTTTTGGATATCTTCCAGTATCTGAGAGGCCGACGAGGCTGAAGACATGTTGAATTCGGTTTCCCCTTCTCTTTCAACGGATATCACGTCTCCACTGGCGAGGTTGATCATAAGGTTATTCATAATCCGTATCCTCCTCCCACTCATTCGAACATTTGTCCCCAAAAGATTCGTCTTCATTCATCGAATATATGATGGCGTCATCCGCGCTTGCTATTTGCTTCCATGAAAAACTGACAGTATCGGGGAGCGTCGCTGTGACTTCATTGGTTGTGGTGGTATTGTCCATTATCTGCACAATCCAACTTTGCCCCTTGATATCTCTCAAAAGCTTTGGCGTTCCGGTAGCAACAAATTTTCTCCATTCTCCAACCATATAAGCTTTTTCGTTGGTGGACATAGGCGAGATTTTGGAAGAAGGGGTTCTTTCTGTATAACCGCTCCCCAACAAAGGTATTATTTCGCTGCCGATATAACATGAAATGGATCCGCTCAGATAATTCTTCCTGCCAATCCCCACTTTGGCATATTGACCGAGGGTGCTGTATTCGTTTTTCGCCAGATTCTGGGAAAGAGACCCGCTCTCTACCTGATATTTAAACAGCCAAATATTTTCCGGATCTGCAATATATTCGTCATAATCGGAACTCATGGAAGAGTTCTCCGAAGTCGAAATAAGATTGGTAAGGCTCCAGTATTGGAAATTGATCTTCACTGGCTTAGAGAGGTAACCATAATAATCCCTCCAATGCTTTTCCTTATCTTTTTCTATGAGTCTTGACGGTTCGTAGAATTTATCCACCTCTTCGTATTTCTCGGTATTAGCATATATGTATGGTATTTTACTCGCTTGAGCCGAATAGTTTCCTGGGAATATGACATATTGATAAGAATGCCCATTCTTTATATTGAAATCCGATATCCTCACAATCTCATCTTTGTCTTTTACTTTTACGTTGATGATAACTGGGGACCATTTGTCTCCGATAAATGTCTTTTTTTGCTTTTTGCCCCTCTCGTCGTATCGGAAGAATCTCTTATATTCTCTTCTAAAAATGGAAAAGCTCCTCAAATAATCGTATTCAGAATCTTCCGAAGGCGCCCCGTTCTGCTTTATGAATTTAGGATATACGGTCAAATCAACCCTCTCGCCTTCGCAATTGGCTTTCGCACCAAATCCTTCGATGCAGTATGTAAAATCCCTTGAAGGCGTCACATATTGAAGCAATTTCCTTTCTTTCACGTCTCTGCCGTTCTCATCGACGACATATAAAGTGATAAGATATATATTCGAAGAGTAAGAAACCTCTTTTGTCCCAGGTGTTTCAGATTCTTCTCCGTCTTCTTCTGCGCTGTCTAACAAGCCATAAAACAAGACAGACATATTCTTGTCGTATTTTATCCCCGTGTCTTTGATAACCCGAGTCTCCGCGATATGCTCAAGCGGATCGGGACTGCCCGCTTCTATAAGGCTGGAAAGCTCTTCCGCAGTGTAAAAGTCGTCGAATTTCACTTTTTCCAACACCCACCGATAAGACTCCCAAGACCCCCCGTTCCATTGCCGATAAAGACCGCTTAGCGGCAGCTTGTACCCCGAAGTGGAATCAGTCGAAAGATTTAGCACATGGTAAACCGTTTGATCTTTGGAGGCTTCGTTCGTGTATAGCTTCGCAGCTGCTTTTATGATGCATTCTGGCATCTTAAGGGTTTTTAGCCCCGTTTCGCCGTTGCCTAGGGCCATTTTTTGCGCATCGCCATATACACTCTCTATTTTTTGAATCATTTCGGCCCCTTTCTCTGCATTTGACAACGTGCTTTTTTCGAACCCGCAGGAGAGAGTCTCGGCCCCATTGGCGGGGTCCATAGACCAAACGGGTGTCCCAGTCTTGTCCGTCTTTCTTTTTGGAAAAACAAAATCGACCGAATAATCCTTGATGAGAGTAACGCCATCTGAAAAATTTTGCTCTTCTCCGACCAGCAAGTCAACGAAGGAAAGCTTTTCAAAAGCTTCCCTCCACGTGCCGTTAAACAGATTTCCCGAATAGAATAAGCTGTATTCTGCGGCCTCTTCATCAAGCGACCCGCTGTCGTTTGTGGGGTAGGCGAACAAAGTCAAATAATCATTCTCATCCGTATATCCATCATCAAGTCTCTTGTTGATAATGAGATAAGGGTCTTCCCTGAAATAAAACGGGTTCTCGTCGCTTTTTTTGTAAAAGCTGCATATTTTATAATGATAAGGCTCTTTTGTGTTGTTGGAATAACTACGGAAAGGGGTTTTCAACTCCTCGTGATCGACTTTCCATACGACCCTGTTCACCTTATCGAATTTCAAATAATTAAAAGACTCAGAGCCCCCCTTGTATTGAACGACTTTGTCGTCGAATTTTATCGCCATCCCAAGATCAAGGCCAGAGTAAGCACCGATATAAGTGGACGTCGTTGTGTTTTTCAGCACCTCTGCTCTGCACAGGTCTTTTGAGTCTTTGATTAGATCCAAAACGGAGCCCGATTTGCCTATCCTGCAGACTCCCAAACCGTTTTTTTCCCCTTGATTGACATAATAGTAGGAATAGTCTTGCCCCGGCTCTTTCACTTTTTCCCCAGGGTCGCCCTTCGACGAATATTTGTAAACGGCGCCGTCGTTTTCGTTAATATAATAGTCGCCCAACGATAAAATGACCCCATCAACATAATCGGCATCGTTTTTTGTCTCAAACGCGCCCAGAGCTTTTATGGAATAATCGTCGTTAAGCAGCTGCGGGAAGAGAACGACCGCCCTTTCCGGAACAAAATAAAGCGGGCTGCTTCCATCGGAGCTCGTCCCTTCTGTCGTTTGCGCGCCATATGGCTTTTTCAGCAATGTTCCTCCTGCGGTTGCAGTCGAGGAGAAATTCCTATTTCCGTTAACCTCGCCATTTTGCACAAAAATAATCTTTCCTATGTAATTAGACCATTCCGTGTAGCCACCTGCGCGCGTCCACGTCGCCATTTTCGCCGACGTGATCGGGAAATTGCCAGTTTCTGAGGCTGTTTCTTCCGATTCTTTCGTCTCCGCGTTGTAATAAGGCGGATACAAATCATCGTCATCGGTTATGTGATACATATCATCCCAATCCAATTTTCCAGAGCTGTCGCATTTAACCACGACGTTGTCTTTCGGATATTGGTCTTTTTCGCTTGGGGTTGCGTATTTGTATCCCACCTTGAGGTGTTCGCCTCCGCCATTGGGATAGACATAGCAGGCGTATTTCACCGATTCGTTTCCTGGATCATAGATGTCTTTTGTCTTATCCCTTTCCCATTCCTCGCTTGTCGTCGATGAACTGAAAATCCAGCATTGATTTTCGTCGTTTGTCTTCGAGGTGTCCAGTTCCTCTTCATAGCCCATATTGACGTCCGCGAAAGCCATTTTCGGAACGAAAGACGCGCTCGTCTCTCTCCATGTGGAATATTTCGACGAGTCTGTGGTCCCCGATTCGAGAGTTTTGTCTTGATCCTTCACGCAGTATCTTTTCTTTGTGTGCACGGTCAGCAGGAAATCCTCCCCTGCCTTCGTTTCCTCCTCCGTCATCTCATGGGTCCATGCGAAAGACTCGGGAACCCCGTTATCGTCGTATTTGTCTCCGGAGGAATCCCTTTTGTAGATTTTTTTCTGAGTCGTCTTCGACGTTTCTCCTTTATTATTCGTTATTGTGACCGGGATCTTTACCGTGATGGTGTTGTCGGAGTCGTCAACCATTTTGTACACCCCGTTTTCGGCGGGCTTTTTCTGATACATAAGCAATACATATTTTCCGTTTTCTCCAACAACGCCGTCTATATTCTGCAATCCGCAAAGTTCGACGTCTCCGGGCTCCCCTCCTGGGATGTATTCTTTCGTTTCGACCGAAGCCATGTCGACGATATCTGTGTCAAGGATCGATTCTGAATTATTCGAATGCTTGTAAAACTCAACCCATTTTGCCGAATCAACCGAGATAGAACCAGTATCGCTTTCTAGGGGGTAGACATGCCCCAAAGAAGAACTATACGTATTCACATAAAACCTTGCGCCAAGATCGTTTCCTTTCTCTCCTAACAACTGAGCATATGTCTGATATAATAGCACGCTGCTGCCGTCTTTGTTTTTTGGCAAAAGATATTCGGCTGTCTTGTCGTCGTATTTCGCGATCTGAATCCTGCTGGGGCACGATCCCAATATCTGTCCGCTTTGCAACACCATATCGTACCACTCCGCAACATCCATATTGGAATAATCGATCAGACTATACTTGCTTTGAGAAGTGCCATATTGCTTCGCCTCACCGTCGCCTTGATAAAGAGTGATCTCCCATTTGTACATCTTCCCGACGGAGAATTTTATTTCTTCCCCCGCGGCATCGACCCACAAAGGCTCTTCATTCTTTCCTACCGCATACCCCTGAGACGAAGCGTTCCGCTTAATTGCATACACCTCATCATGATGGTTCCCTTTCGTGATAAGACAATAAGAAGGCTCGGACCCAAAATCCCGTTCCTTTTCTATTTTCCAGATGCCTTCTTCGTAAATCAGCACCCCCAATATTGCGACGTTTGATGATTTGATGAAAAGGACAGTGTCGTATGCTCCAACATCCGAGTCCCCATTGAGTTTTTTTGCGAAAGTGCCCGCTTGCGAGTTTATGACACCGGCTCCCTCTTTTGCGTTGTAGCGATAACCGCCGTTTTTTTCGCTATATTCCCAGAATACCGAATTCTCCGGCGAATAATAATCCTCTTCTCCTTCTTCAATATCTTTGATAATATAATCTGCCCTATATTTTGGCTTATAATAAACCGCGTTCGCGGAAGATGTGACCCTGTCAGAAAAATTTTGGAAAAACGGGAGGCTGAGATAAGTCCCGTTCAAACCGCTGTTTGTGAGATATTCTTGAGAAGGAAGCTCAATTTCTCCCCCGTCTTCTTTTCTGATGATCAGATTCCCCGCGGTGTTTTTTGGTAAAAAACCTTTGAACCACAATTCGCTTATCGGCGAGATATTCCAGTCTCTTTTCCTGCGGTTTTCGTCCGCTTCTTTTTCTCCCCAATTTGGAAAAATAAGATTGTTATCTTCGTCATATATGCTTATTCTATATCCCGTGACTTTCTTGTTGGAGCTATCCACTTTGCAAGTAATCCACTGGGTCTCTCCCGGCGCGACGCGCAAATCACAGCTGCCAAGGAAAGGATAGCAATATGTAGCTTTGTATACTGCCATTTTGATTCCTCCTTTAATAATCCAATAGCTCGAACAAAAAAATCAGCATTCCCGGAGAGAGCTAGTTCTCCGGGAATGCGAATGATACGAATCAAACGTCTTTCAGCGTATATCCAAGACCAACGGCTCCTGGGCCAATGATTCCGCCATGAAGAGGGTCTATCCTTGAGATTTTGCAATCGAAAGGCCCTTTTCCCATCTTTTTCGCCATAGAGGAAAAGTATTTCGCGAATTTTTCCGCTCGTTCCTCGCTGTCTGTGTATCCCACTTCGACGATGCCATCTTCGGGATATCCTTCTTTCTCCAGCATGGACATAATCTTTTTCGATAAAGCCATATCCCCGCCCATGAATTTCGCCGCGACGCGTATGGTTCCAGAGGTGTCGACTTTCATGATGGGCCTTATATCAAGGGTATTCCCCACAAAGGCGGAGACTCCCCCGACCTTGCCGTATTTGGCCAAATAGGTCAGATTTTTGGGAACAAAATAAACCACTCTCTTCCCAATACTTTTCGAAAGGAAATCCTCCACCTGCTTCATGGTAGCCCCTGCGAGCCTCATGGCCGCGGCCCCAATCACCCACGGAACAGACCCCTGAGCGACAGACCTCGAATCATACGCAACGATTTTTCTTTTGGAAAATTCTCCGCGCAGCTCCTTGATCGCCATCGGAAGATCAACATCAAAAGTGTTGGTACCAAAGCGCGAAAAATGGATATAAAGCACATCTTTACCTTCTTTAAGAAAGGGGCGAAAATATTTTTTGTATCCTTCTGCCGTTATCTTCCAAGTGTATATCCGATCCGCTCTTCTAAGATTTTCGAAAAACGAGTCGAAATCAAAAGGTTCTCCATCAGAGTAAGGAAAAAAATCTGTCTCTCCAACTCTCAAAGGCTCTGAAATGAGCTTTATGTCATACTCTTTGCTAATTTTATCGTCTATCCCGCAATTCGTGTCGCTGAATATCACGTAATCAGTATGCCCATTTGTTGTAATCATAAAGAGCTCCTCTTTCTTCCAGTAATTGGAAGACCTCATCCATTCCCTGTTTCGGAGTTTTCCCGGTGCTTGACCAATGGTCGGACCATCTTATCCCATATCGAAAATAATCGCGATTCGCCGGCCACACCTCGTCCTGATGCTTTATGATCTCCTCGAATTTCCTCCAAACGAGAGGCGCGAACGCTTTCCCCGCTTTCATGATAAGCGGGGTTATTTTCACATAATCGCTTCTTTTCCTCATTAACCATATGGCCACGTATTTGAGTCCGGAGAAACACATCCCCATAATAACACCAAACTCATTAATCGTCATGGAACTCGTCCCATCGAGCTTGATCTCGCGCCCGAGAAATTCCCTCGGCGTCATGTTGTAAGCTTGATATCTCGCTCCTTTTATCGCCCATTCGAGAAGGGTGTCATACCATATGCTCTCTTTCCCGTTTATCACATAAGAGCAGAAATAAAGCAAGGGGTGACGAGTGTCCGCTTCGCAATTCGGGAATCCAGGCGTTGTGCAGAACCGCCCCTCATATATGGAATATGAGGGGGTGGAAAGCTGCGGGCTTCTCTTCATTATGGCATAAACTTCTTCTCTGGGGAAATAAATGGTTCTTGCCACTTCTCCGTCTTTGCGGAGCCATCGAATGAAATAATCACCCTCAAAGCAATCGGTCGCAAACATATTCGTATTATGAAAATCGATATTGCTTAACCCTTCGCAATCCTTAAATGCTTTATGCCCAATTTTCCTCATCGTTAAGGGGAAAGAAACGGACCTGAGCTCTTTGTGCCCGACGAACGCGAGTGGGGCGACTTCAGTCGCCCCTTCTCTTATCCATAAAATAGGGGGAAGTTTCACTTCTTTAAATGCTTCCGAACCGATAACGGTGGCTTCTTTGGGAAGGGTTACATTCAGGACTTCTCCCGAGACGTCCCCTTTTTCCAAATAAACCTTCACCACAATTCCTTTATCCACATCAAATTTCATGATTTCCCTCCTTCTGTATTTTTGTCTTCTACATGTTAATGCTTATTGAGTATTAAGTCAAGATTATTAGTGCTTATTGTTTCTGGTCAAGGCGGCGACTTGTCTCAATTGTTGCACAAATGAGTCGACGTTAAAGCTTCCATCCGCATCTACGGTCATTTGAACCGTATTGATATTGACGGAATTGTCTGCAGAGCCGTCCGCGGCCGTCCCTGAAACGCTCATCCCGAGCAAAGCCTGCCTCTGCAAGGCGCTAAGCAGGTCTGGGGCATAATTTCCGAGGTTCCACAGATTCGATGTAATATCCGCCGGCACGATTCCGGAGTGCGAAGGCAAAGCCGTTATCGTCCCGCTTGGCGTGACGATGGCCTCAGATCCTTCTTCGTTCATGAGCAATGGGATTTTATTGCCCTTCGAAATATCGGTAGAACCTTTTTTGAAGCTTCCTCCTTTTTCTATGACGTCTTTCGGAACGTCGTTCTCAGAAACCCGCTTCGGCGCATCAAGCTTATAGGCAAGACCACCAATAAATCGAGTCCACTGCCCGCTCTTCCCAATACGGACCAAAGTCGGTCCATATAAATTGCCCTCCAACCATGAGGCAAAACCAGTAGAAGTGGTGTTCTCCTTGGCCGCATCATAGATGCTGACCGCTGTAATGTCATCTGAGTCTTTATTGACATAAAGCTTATGATTGCTGCCGCTCTCTCCAAGTGTGGCATTATAAAAATCAGCGCCCGTTTCGCCGTCTTTATCATAGAACTTGTTCCAATCAGAAGAAGACAAAACATCTGTTTTGCCAGGATTATACACGAACTTGTTCCAGTTGCCGCTGTCGTCCTTCTGATAAAGGAACTGGTCTGGCTGCGCCTGTTTGTACCCAGCGCCGCCGGCGCCCGCGACCGTTGCGTCGTTTTTGCCGCCGAACATGTCATACATGTCGCCGCCTTCCGCGAAATCAGACGCTTTCCAATAGCCTTTCGACAAGCCGTCGTTGTAGGTGGATTGGTAGTTGCTCAAAGCGGTGTTGTACGCTTCTTGGGCTCTTGCCCTATCCTCATCGGAAAGATTGGGGTTGTTCATGGCTTCCTTTGCTTTCTGCAAGGCGTCGTATTGCTCCTTCAGCGTGGACTTTGAACTGTCCTCTTTCTTCTTATATTCCTTCATCCACTCATCCCATTTCTCGTTGGCTTGTTCAGAGTTTCCTTTTAATGTGTCTTCAAGAGAGGACCCGAGGCTGGAGATATTATCGCTCGTCACCCCATTTGCATCGGAATAGGCCTGCAAGAAAGCCCTCTGAGTCGCTTCTTCCTGGTCGGACAGAATTGAGCTGAGGTAATCTTTGTCGGCGTTAAGCTGGTCTATCTGTTTGGTAACAGCGGAGACGCTCTTTTCATTCGTTATGGAATCCATGTTGTCTTTCGCTTCGGAAATGGCGGCTTGATCTTCCTCGTACACCCATCCGACGCCTTCGCGCCAGACCCTCTTCTTTTCTTTTGTCGCGTTTTCGAGCCTTATTTTTGCTTCAATCAGCTTATTCTCGTATTCTCTCTGAGAATTGATGTTTTGCATCGCCTCTTTCTGAGAAGTGAGATTGTTGATTTCCTTGTCTATCTGCGCGTTCTTGATGGAGACGACTTTCTCAAGGACCTGCCTTTCTTCGTTGGACATCAATTTGATGTTCTTCAGCTCGGCTTGGGCCGCCTCGTTCAGTTTCTCCGAGAAACTGGTATCGTTATTGGCGACATATTGCTGCAAATCGTTGAAACTGTTGATCTGAGCCTGTGTGAACTGATCCCACTCGTCTCCCGAGAGGGACTCTTTCAGCTTATCGGAGAACGTATCGAAATACGTCTCATTTGCCATGATGTCAGACATCTGGGCATCCGTCTGAAGCTTCTTATAGTCGCTCATTTTCTGGAACATCGCCAATGATAAGGTGTATTCGTCAGACGCGTACCCCAGAAGCTCTGGGTAAGTCTTCGCAACGCTTTGGAGAGTCGTTGCCCATGACTGCGAGCCGGACGCGATGTTCGTGATCGCCGTTTGCATGTCAGAGAATTTGCTCGACAAATCTTCTGCGCTAGCCGTCAGGTCGCCAAGGGTGAAGTTGCCGAATGCCGTTCCCAGCCCCTGCAGCTCATCGACGCTCACGTGAAGGGCGTTGGCAAAATTATTGAGCATCTCCGTCTTCGTCTGCCCGTCTTTCATTCCAAGGATATCCGACAAACGGTAATTTTGTCCACTGACTGCGCCATAAATATCCTCATTGGATTTCAACCCTTTGAGAATAGATTTCCTCGCGGCCGCCGTGACTTGCTTGTTGCCGTTCTCGTCTGTATAGAAATAAGACGAGCCGTCGGCCATGCCCCCATACTTGTCTTGGAGGTAGGTTGCCATTTTTTCGATAATTGTATCGGTCCCCATGTCTTTAAGGGCATTTTGGCTAAGGTCAAGCAATGTTTTGTCCGTCCCATCGGCGTTTTTGCCGACAGACATCTCGAGAATCCCTTCTTCGACCCTTTGCTGGTCCATCTTGTCGCGGATTTTCTTTATGGTGTCGTTGATATTCTGCAATTTCGAGATCATGGCGCTCAGCTTGGCGGAATCCCCCTTGCCCTGAGCCTTCATCTCTTCCAGAGCGGCAATCTGCTCATCCCTGGATTGGCTGTTCCAGGCCTCCAAGGTTTCTTCTCTGTCGACTTCGTTGGCCTTTTTTGCCGAGGCATAACCAGCCATTCCGCCAATGGCAGCGCCGAACAGCGCCCCCGCCCAGGAAAACGCGCCTCCGCCTGCGAGGCCGCCAATGGCAACGCCCGCCGCGGCACCACTCGCGGTCAGCGCCGCTGTCCTCTTCTTAGCCCTGTCATTATATCCGCTGACGTCTAAATAATCGCTTTCAATGTCGGTGTTGAGGCTGTCGAGCTCTTTTTCGTACTCCGCATTTTCTGCGAGGTTTTCCTGCTTCGTCTGCGCCACCTTCAATGCGTATGCGGTCTTCTTTCTTTGAGCATCCGTCATATCGGCGAGGTTCGTCAACTCATCGAAAGATTTGGCCGCATACTCGTTTCCTTCGCTTTGGCCAGCGAGGAATTTGTTGGCATAAGCGACGAACTCGTCCTTGATCCCGGCGTTTTCAGACTTCGTCATGAAATCCTTCAATTCATCCTGAGCTTTCACAAGGCTGCTATAATCATCGGCTGTCAAGGTCTCTTTGCTCGCCAAGTCAACGACATTCGTTATGGATGATTTCGCCTCCTCCACCTGCTGTTTCTTTTTGTCGGCTTGTCCAAATCTGTCGTTTTTGAGGTTTTCGTCTCGCACAGCGGGAATAAGCTGCCCAATTACGTAATTGTTTACAAAATCAGCGGCCGCCCCCGCTATCGCCCCGCCGGCCTCGCCTCCGAAGTAAGTGCCTATGGCGGTCGCGATTCCGGTGTTCGCCTGCATGATGCCTTTGGCGTTTTCGTTGGTCGTCTCATTGGTCTCCCATTCTCCCGTGAATTGGTTTTTATGCTTGTTCCGGGTATCCGCGGACATGAATCCGGAAATTCCTGCGACAGCCGCGGCAACCGCTTTTGTGTTCTTTTCCTGCTTTTTCTTTTCGTCGAACTCTTTTCCGACCTCTACTTTGCTTGCCTCTCGCTGTTGCTTCAGCTCTTCGTATTTCTCTTTCGAAACGAAACCCAAGTGCCCTTTGGCCGAGTAAGTTCCGTTTTTATTCTGTTTAAGGGCGGAGAATTTGGTTCCGTCTTCGAGTTCTGGATCAATGGCGTGGGCCGCGATGTAATTGTCTCTTTCGAAGCCGGAAGAAAACATGTTGTATTCGTTTTTATTTCCTTTTAATTCATCGTTTTTGTTTATCAGCCTTTCTCTTTGCTTTCTGGCCTCTTTAAGCTCCGCGGCTTTTTTCCCGCCATCGTCTACTTCAAGAAGCCTATCGCTTTTGATCCCCGATTTCAGAGAGGCTTCTTTCTGTTTTAACCTCTTTATCTCTTTTTCGTTGTCTAATATATTTTTATCGAATTTTATCGCACTGATGGCTTTTTTCTTCTGTTTATCGGTAAGGCTGGTATCTGCAAACACTTCTTCTTCGGTGAGCCCGGAATATCTGTCCACATATAATTTTTTCCTGGTCTTGCCGTTTTTAAAATCGTCAAATGCCTTTTTGGCAAAACCTTTATCCCAAGCCAATTTTTGGCTGGCCAAGCTTTTTCGGTCTTCTTTGTATTTTGCCTTTTTTCTCTTTAGCTGATACTTTGATTCTTCTGTTGCATTCTTCCCTTCCGCGACATCTTTTTTATCATTTTCGATTTCTTCGAGGTCACGCTCTAATTCTTTTTCTTTGTCTCCGAACTCTAATTTCCTTAAAGCTTTTCTCTTGGCAAAAAGACTTAGTGTCGGATCCGAGAGGATTTTTTGCTTCTCGGCATCGACGTCTTGCCCTGCGCCTCGAGAATTTGCGACATATCGAGGATTTGCGACATAAGACTTGCCCTTCAAGCCTGGAACGGCTTTAGGAGCCGAAGATTTCCCCATATATCTGGTAATCTTTTTGACCTCATTTAAAATAGGGCTTGTGCCCTTCCTGATCTGGGAATCGATGAGTCCGCTTCTTCCGGTCTTCCCGCCGAACAGACCATAGGTTGGATCGAAAGAAGATTTTAATGTCGTTTTGAGCCCCTTCATGCTAAACCCGGCAAAGCTGCCCGATCTTTGCAGAATATTCAAAGCGTTCGCGGCGGCTTTTCCGGAGAACATTCTGATGAATGTTTTTGCGATAAACGGCAAATGCTCGACCAGCTTCGTCATTATGTTGTTGACCTGTTTGAAGAAATCGACGACTTCCGTCTTACTCGCCAATTCTTCCCACGCCGCGGCCAGCTTCTTCTGCGATGCCTCCAACGAATCTTCGTAGGCTTCGTATTTTTCCGCGGCAGTCCCCTCGGCATCCGCGGCCTCCTCTATGAAATCCTTGTATTTATCATAGTTTTCCATCAAAACAAGGAAGCTTTCCCTTTGTCTTGTGCCCGCCATTGCCGTAGCTATGGCGTTTTTGCTGACGCTGTCGAGGGTCTCCCATTTGGCGGCGATATCATCAAGGACGTCATCGAAATCCCTGAATTCGAGATTGGATGTGCGCAAAGAGATGCCAAGCTTCTTCAAAACCTTGTCAATATCATTCAAAGATTCCGTGGTCTCGTTCTGGTCTCCAGTGATATTCATGCCAGAATAAGTCCCAGCCTTTACATTTCCATATCTGGAAAGCATGGTCTTGATGGCGTTGCCCGTCGAAGACGCGTCTTTCTGAGAGACGTCCATGATCGTGGTTGCCATGGCGATAGATTCGTCAAGGTCAACCCCGGATAATTGAGCCGTCGTCGCGAACTGCCTTAAAGCTTCCGCGATGTCTCCGGCGCTGGTGGCGGCGGTCATGTCAACCTTCGTAAGCTTATCCACGACTTCCGTGGCGTCGCTGGCCTCGAGCTTGAACCCCTTCAACATAGAGGTTAAATAAGACGTGGCTTTCCCCGAATCGATCATACCGAGCTTGCTTAGCTGCAAAGAGGCGGTAATCAGGTCTATGGATTCCGAAACGGAATATCCTTGTCTAAGCCAATCATTCGCCGCAGACGCGACTTCGGATGTCGTCGAAGACATTTGCTGCGCGAGCGACGCGTATGTGGTGATGAGCTGCTTAGTGCTTTCTCTGCTATCTCCTGTGACAATCTGCAGGTTCACAAGGACGGAATCAAGTTTTTCCGCGCTTTGGATGACGGTTGTTATGGCTTTTTGCACCTGCCCCAGTACCTTCCAGACGAGTTGGCCACGAATCATTTGATTAAACCAGCCTTTGACACTCGTCGTTAATTGGGCCCAGATGGAAGGGTTGAGGTCCGACTGTAACGCTGCTATCTGCTGATCAGCAACGCCAGCTTCTTTGCTCGCCTTTTCCAGAATCTCCGCAAGCTGGTCAGCTCCGCCCACCGATTTTTCCCAATTGACTCCGCTGAGCGATTTGGCAAGAGCATCAAGCTCTCCCTGGTCTTTTTCGTTCGCCATATCATAGGCGAGTTTCTGTTGATTGGATATGCCACGGAGCCCCACCGCTCCAGACCGAGTTTCTCTTTCGTTGATCCTGCCTTGGATCCTGATCATCTGGGAAAGGGTGCTTTGCAACCTTGTCTTGGCTTTGTTTTGCTCTTCTCCTATTTCGGTTCGACGAATCGCCTTCTGCTGTCGTCTGTCGGCTTTTATTTCTTTGTCGACGTCAATTTCCTCGCCGCTCTCCGTATTGTATTTCGAAAGATCGGCTTTTGTCTTTTTCGCTATTTCAATATTTTTGTCTATCTCTTTCAGCTTTTTCTCAAGCTCGTCCGCCTCTTTGCGAAGCTCGGCGACCTTGGCTTCCGTCTTTTCGTTCGAGGTATCCTTGAGAAGATAATCAACCGTCTTTTTGCGTTCGAGATTCGCATTCTTCTCCTTCATGAGCCTCATGTAATCCGCGGCGACCTGCTCTTGCGTAGAATTGGCATATTTTAGATTCGGATCTGATACCCCTTCGACGTTGTATCCAGCATCTGCCATCTGCGTGACGATAGACTGCAGAAGTTTCATAGCCTCTTCTTTGGGAAGCTGGCCATTTGCGTATTTCTCGACCTGGGCCATTATCTCTTTGTGGCCAAGCGATTCAAAGGCTCGGTCCAATGAAACCAGTTCGGTCTTATGGGTTTTTGGATTTGTTTTTAAGATTCTGGAGACAGCGGTGTCTGCATGGATAAGCTGCTTATAATATTCTTCCCAGTTGACGTTCTTTTGGCCGTCGCTCTCCATCCTTTCCTGCAGGGCCTTAAAGACGGGCGAGTTCTTCCAGGCTTCAAAGCCTCCTCCGCCTTCTTTCTCGAACTCTTTCGCATAGGCGATATCTTGCCTTGCGGCAAACGAGTTCATGATCCCCTGGAGGATATCCCCCGCAGAGAGCTGTTGTCCCATCTTCGTTTTTAAGTCAACAAGGTCAAGGACATTGATGGTCTTGTTTTCGCCGTTTGGCATCGCATACGTCTCTTTTCTAAGCGAAGCCAAATCCGTGCGCCCGACATAAGACGTTTTGCCGCTTTTGCCTGTGACGCCAATGAATCCAGCCTCTGGCAATATAGCAGCTTTCCTCCCATCTATTTCCGCTCTGTTTTCGGGAGAATAGAAAGCATCCGTTGCCTGCATTTGGCTTTCCCACGCAGCAAGCAAATCGTCATAATCCTCGGCGCCATGCTTCGCGAGGAAGAATTTTTCGTCGTTATAGCCGTTTTCCCCGTGCACGGCCTTGAGAAAATCAAAATATTTGTTCTTGTTTTTTATGTAGTCTTCTCTTGCCGCCACCAGAGCTTTAACCTCGGGATGAGAATCCTTCTGAAGGGAATCTTTGTTGGCGTCATAGAGCTTTTCTAAGTCTTCGTTGCTGCTCCATGTCCAATTTTTCAATGAAGCGATGTCTTTTAGTTTTGAGAAATATTCGGTCTTTGCTCCGTATAAGCTACCCTTGAGCGCTGTTGCCTTATCTTCTCCGTCGCCGACAAACTGCCTCATTTGTTCCTTGGAACTATATCCGAAATACTTTTTGTCTTTGTTTGCCAGGATCTTGTCGACCAGGCCAGGATCGGCGCTTACCCCTGTATAAGGAGCAAACCCTTTTGTTATCGATGTGGTTGAAACAGGGGCGAGAAATTTCTTTTCTTTGAGGATCTTCGCCCCCTCGGCAGCGCTCATCAATCCATCGTTTTCCGCCACATTTGTGATTTTGTCAGAGAACCCGGTAATGGCTTCGAGGAAAATTGATAGAGCCTTGCCTACTTCTCCACCAGATTTGCCCAATTCGGCTATTGCTTTGGATATTCTGTCGTTGGCGTTTTCGATGCCTTTCGCCCCGCCGTCTATCTCCGCTATCTGCTCTTGGGTCAGATGGCCGAAATAATAGGGATTCGACTCATAGTCCCTCTTCTCTGGAGTGTGCGTCTTGTTGATGGCGGACCTTACGAGCGTGTCTGTTGTGCCGTCCTGACCCGGCTCGCCTTTTCTCTGGGCGTATTTGGCGAAACGGTCGAACGACTTTGTGTACATATCGCCCGTGACGGTCCCGTAGTCTTCCACCCCAACCTTGCCGCTGAGCAGCATGTCGAAGAGATCTTTTTTGTCGTAATCCACTTTGGCGCGATCCAGTTTCCCATAAAGGGCCTTGGCCTCCGAGGTCTTGTCCCATTCCTCGAATCCGCCCTTGTTCTCGAAGAGCTTCGCGAATTCAACGTCTCTCTTGGTGGCTTTCCCATACATCGCGTACTCCCTGTATTTTCCTCCCGAGAGCTCTTTCAGCATCTTCTTCCCGCCCGCGATTCCGCTCTCTATCGCGAGAAGCCCGGCTTGGGTGGTGCGATTGAGGAGTTCGCCTTCGCCGCCCAGGAGGCCCATTTCGATCAGCTTCTCGTTCAACTCTTTGAATGTGATTTTCCTTTCGCGGAATTTTTTCTGGAGTTCTGAGACTTCTTCGAGGATTTGCTTCTGTTTGCTTAGAATCTCCTCTTGAGAGAGTTTCTTCGTCGCCTCCTCGACCGACATGTTCTTTTCTTTGGCCAATCTGTTTATGACTTTCTTCGCCGAGATGAGGTCTTGCTCCAGCGCCTCGAAGAAGGTTCTGATGATGATGGAGGATGCCGCGTTCTCATTCTCTTCTTTGAGTCCGTGGATCATCCCCGTCTCATCGAATCCGAGGTCTCTCATCATGTTCCTCATTTGAGAGGCATAATTCGAGAAGACGCCGACCGCCCCTTTATTCTCTCTGCTCGCTATCTCGGCTGATTGCGCGATCATGGCATCGGAGACGCCTTTGCCGAAATTGTCGCTGAGCACCCTGGAAGAGGCGTCTTTCTTCTCGTACTCCGCTTTCGCAATCCATGCGAGCTTTCTCATCACGTCTTGCTTGATATCTGCTGATTTGTCGAAGAGGACCCTTTCCGCGGGGGAAAGCTTGAGCAGCTTCAGGGCTTCGTGGTCACCGTCGAAGTCGGCGTTCTGCTTCTTCGCCAGACCGACCCCCAATTTTATGCCTTTCCCTTTCAGGTCTTTGTTGATGAAGATCTTATTGATAGTGTCGAGGTCCAACCCATTCATGAACGGGAAACGCCCCGCCATGCCGATGAGCCCGTGTGTCAGATTTCCGGACTGATAGGCTTTTTTCCAATCGTCGGAATCGACGGTGAGGACATCCAAGAGATGGTTTATCACCTCTTTTCTTGACATTTTGTCAATTGCTTGTGACTCGCCTTTTTTGTTCGTGTACGAAAGGCCGAATCCTTTGAGCATTTCCTTCAGCTCTTTGTTCGAGAAGAGATTTTTCTTGCTTCCGCCCGCTTTCTTCCCTCCCAGGAAGCCTTCCGCGGCGTCTCTCGAAATCTCCATGCCGAAAGAGGCAATATCAGATTTGAGGAGCCTGAGGTTGTCTCTCTGGGATTTGTCTTTCGCGATCTCGGATTCGTATTCCTCTTGGGACATTATCTCGGCGGTGTTGAACCCGATCGAGCTTCCGTTCATGGAATGCGACATCTTGCCCTTCATGAGATCCTTGAATTCCCCGCCTTCTTTGAATTTGACGCTGTTCGCCATGAGTTGGACGGTTTTGTTGGCGGCTTTTATTATTTTGCGGGGATCCCCCTCCTGCAGCGCGTACACAAGCTGACCATTCAGCTCATCTTTGTATCCGCTGCCGCCATAGCCCCTCCCGCCGGCCGAGGCTTTCTTGTTGAGATATATGGCTTTGCCTCCGAAGCCGTAATAATTCTTCCCGTCATAGGTGATTTTGTCGCCGAAGGTGTTGCCTTGGGTGTCGATGACCACCTGGAAGTCATCCTCCCTCGCCTGCGCTTTCTTCAGCTCGTCTATCTGCCGCTCCCTTTTTTCGATCTCTTTCTCGTCGCCTTTGTTCCTCAGGTCTGCCAATTCCTTCTCCAAAGCCGATATCTTCTCGATTCTTTCGTTGTTGGCTTTATCCGCGAGAATTTTCCTTTGTTGGTCAATCGCATACACGAGGGTCTTCTCTTCGTTGAGGATATCGCCGCCGCCGCCTGGGATATAAGAAGGGGCCTCGATCTGATCGATGTCGATCGTGTACCCTTTCCCTTTCCCGACGGTTATGTATTTGCTTTGGTCGAGCCCTTTGACGTCAACCCCCTCCGTGAGGGTTTTCTTCATCATGGCTACGGCTTCCTCATTGGAGCTCTTCAGCTTTTCCAGCCTTGCTTTGTTTTTTTCGTAGGCGTTGAATTGGGAGGCTATGTCATCGGCGACGTCATAGGCGTTTTTATTGTTCCCCGCCGCCATTTTTTCCTTTTCTTCTTCAGTCAGGGAGGCTGCCGCCATGGTCAGCCCCCTCACTGCGGAATCGTAGCCAGTTACGAAATCAACCGCCCCTTCGTCGGAGTAATAGCCATAAGACGGGTTGACATCCCCTCCGATGTTGACCCACTCGGTTTTCGTGTTGCCGGTGCGAACGAGGTTGCCGTTTTTGTCAAGGTCGTACGCCTTGCCGAAGCCTCTGTTGCCACCGAAATAGTCTCTGAGGGTGTCGATGTAATTGAGATAATATGACAATTGTTTCTCATCCGTCCCGCTTATGTATTTGTCAACCTTCTCTTTGTCATCCGTTATATAGACTTTGTCCCCATTCTCCACAGGTTCTAGGATGCTGCGGAGGAATTCCGCGGATTTCCTCTGCATTTCGTCGTCGCTTTTGCTGTCTTTCTCCAACCTGTTGAAAAAATCCATGATCTTGCCGTTTTCGCGGAGGTCCGTCAAAGTGCTGATGATATCCCCTTTGAGCAAAGCTCCATAGCTTCTGGCGTCTTTTTCGTCTCTTCCGTAGATGACCTGTATGTTGCTGTCTTCCAGATTTCCCGCCTCTTTTCCGTTGGAATAGGCTTTGATTTTGCCGAATTCGCCATGATGCGCCATTGTCATGGAAGTGCGCAGCTGGCCATTGGAGCTCACGCCTTTTCTGCCATCTTCCATAGGGACTCTGCCTTCGCCGGAGACGGTGACTCTTCCATCGCCTTCTCTGAATATGCCGACGTTGGCTCTGTCAGGAGTGCCGCTGTCTGCCTTGAAAAGGGTCATATGCTTTTTTCGGAGATAATTCACGAACATATCCGTGTAAAGCAGGTCCTCGTCCTTCACTGTTCCGTCATCGTTGAGAATTTCCTGTAGATAGGCCAATCTTTTCGCTTTTTTCTTACTGAGATTCTTCTTTTTGCTGCCTTCTTTGATTTTCTTGTATTCCTCGTTTAGGGCTTCTGTCGCATCTTCCACGTCTTTTTGCACGAAAGTCTCGTTCACGGTGTGGTGGGATGTGTCCATCACTTCCGCCAGATCTTTCGAAATGACGGTCTGCCCTTCTTTGACTGAGAGGTTGGAGAATCCCTGTTTGGCCAACTCGGCATCCGTCATTTCGACGGCCAGTACCGCAGCGTCGTACGCGACGCGGTTGTCGGGGCCGTTTATGACATTCGCCGCATACTTGATTTGCTTGGCCTCCCCCGTTTTCGAGGCTAATATGCCCCTGGCGTACATTTTGGAGAGCCTTTGCACCTTTTTCTCATCTCCAAGGATATTGTGGGCATTGGTCCTCCCTTGCTCCCTTTTGACCGGCGACAGAAGGATGTCACCAGGCACGTCGTTTCTGTGCATCGTCGACGCTTTATCATTGTTGAAGGCCTCTTCCGAATTGTTGGCGGCGTCGTATACGAGGCCTTTCTCTCTCATGCTGTGCAGCACCTTTTTGAAATTGTCGTATCCATCTTTTCTGGCGAATGCCTTCTTAAGGCCGTCCTCTCTCAACTCAAGTATCTTGAGAGCCTCTCCCTCGTCTTTCGCTTGGGTGTACAGAGCCACGACCTCCAATATCTTGTTTTTGTACGCGGAATCCATTCTATAAGACTCCTCCATGCCTTCCAGCAATGGGGCGACATTGATCCTCTCGGATAAACCGGCGTCTATTTCGTGCGAACCAGTGGCATAGCTGTTCGTGTCTTTGTCCTGCAGGTCCGTGCCTGTTTTCAATGAAAGGCTTTTGATCGTCTTGGAAGCTTTGGAAAAGGCGTATTTGGCACTTTCCAATTTGTCGGCGCCGCTGTCTTTCTTCATGAATTTCCTGATTTCCCTCAGCTTGTCGTTCACGATCAGCATTTCGCCTTCATTCGCCTTGACTCTTAGGGCGCTGGCTTTTTCGGGTTCCAGTTTGTCTATGTAGTCATTGACATAGGAATGCCCGTATTTAACCGTATCGTCGAACGCGACATTGAATCTCTGCGTGAATGAATGGGCGGCGGTCTTATCGATATTCTCCCCTTTCCCATTGAGCACTTTGTCTTTGTATAAAGGGTCGTATACCAGCACGTCGTATCCCGTCAGCGTCCCTGACTCGCTTTTTCTCGGACGCACCTGAGCCGCAAGCCCCATGGAGTTGAGCTGCTGGCTGAAATCCACCAGCTGTTTAGTCAGATTGTTGTCTTTTATGTCTTTCGCGATGTGGGCGTTCTGCTTCCTTATGGAAGGATCGCTTTTTTCGAGCACTTCCTCGTAATATTCCCCTGTGAAGACTTTGTTGTCTTTATTCTGCCTGATGAACTCGTTTAAGTCCATCGGTTCGCCGTATTCTATCATAGATTATTCCCCCCTTGCGTTTTCCTTGCGTAATTTGCTGATTAGCGACGCGACTGCCGGAACAATCCAGCGGAACACGAACAGCACACCCGAGACCCCCGCGCACAAGCACCATCCCACCAACCTAAAGATAAGAGTGGAAACAAAATTATCTCTGCAATTGGAATAGACATATGCTGCCTCCACCCCCAGCATCCTGTAAATGGTGAATTCATTCCAGAACGACTGGTTTGCCAAGACGACCGAATAAGAAACGCATTTAAGGCAAGAAATAAGAAAAAATGCCCCAAGAATGGTTCCCGTAATCAATACGAGATTTTTGTACTCCGTATTTTTTTTCATAAATACCTCCTTTCAGGCTTTCTGCCTTAAATAAAAACACCCTTTTATTCGAGCATAGTAAAAAAGAGGATTGCGCATAATGCAATCCTCGCAGAAGAAAATCTCTTCTTCAATGGCCAGTATCCTGGCTCTGATATAAATGATCGGTCAAAAACAAGGGAATCGAACCCATGACCTTCTGAGGCCAGCTCGCCTTTCGAGCTGTTTTTGATAAAAAAAGACGAGTCATTCGATTCCCACATACCGAATGACTCGTTTAACTAGACGCTACTTTTGAAAGATTTTAATCTCGTGTTTATTGATTGCTGTGCGCGTCTATGTTCTAGGCTCATCATATTCCTTATCAAAAAGATCAATATTGCTGTTAGAGCCTAAACACGAAGAAGAGAACGAATGCTGTTTTCCTCTTCATGTATATATTATACAATTGATTTGACTTGTGTCAATTACTTCTTCGCTTCTTCGAAGGCGATCTTCTCGATCTTCGAATAACGTTCCCCATTCAGAGTTTTTTCGAGCATAGCCTTGGAGTCGCATTCCCCCAAAGCCACCCTTTCATATAAATTCGGGGTAAACCCGGAGATCAGCGTAACACCAAGATCATTCTGCAGGATAGGCACCGTGTCTGAACGGCTTCCGACATTCCAGAATACCAATTTAGGAAGCTTGTACCCATGTCTTTCGAATCTCTCGCCAGCTATTTCGATTGGGTTGTTGAAACGGCCGATGGAATCATTGTCCGCATCCACAACGCATTCATCGAATTCCATGTCGCTGATGATGAGGATGGTTCTGGGGAGATCTTCCTGACGCAGATTCTTCGAGACGGCCACTCCGAGGATCAGGTCAAACACGGCCTCTATGTTGGTGTTGGCAACCTCGCCGTTTTCCTCGAGATATTCCAAGATGTCTTTCAGACTTCTCTTTTGGGAAATATCAAGGAAACGGGGAGTCCTGCTGAAAGTGATCATCTTGCCATTATATTCGCCTTTCAGATGTTGGGCCCCGTAGATGGCTATGGAGTATGCGACATCCTGAGCCGTGACGCGGCTCTTCAAGGAGACGTAAGAGTACATCGACCCGCTTCCATCCGCGACAACCAGACAGCTGTCAAGCCCTGAGGCGTCTTTCAGATTCTTCCATGCCAACTCCAAAGTCGCGTCTTCTTCCCCTGTTTTCTCCTCAAATCCAAGTTTGCTCATGTATTTATGAACGATGTCGTAAGGGAAAACGGCAGAGGAATTCATCTTCAAGCCTTTTTTCCCTTTCTCGAGATCAGAGAGATATTGAGAGCGTCTTGGTCCATCGTGTCTCATGAAAGCCTCTTTGTAAGCCAGATTGGCGCATGAGGGGACCGCGTTATAATCTACTTTATCCCAGTCATTCGCGCTCATATTCCGCTCGACGATGTTTAATTTGCTTCGCATTGCACGCAAGGCCTTCCTATATACCTTCGGCGCAAGGGAAAGTCTCTTTCTTATTTTTGCGGCAAGTCGCCTGGTGACCTTGCTGCTGGCATTCTCCGAAGGCAGCCACTTCGCAAGAAGAGTTACATTCTCTCCTTTAGAGAAGGCGATCATATCACGCATGAAGGTTCTTTCGATGAAATCATATGCGATATCTTGCACTGAAGCATCGACATCGTCATCCAGTAGGCAGAAAATGTCATCAGCTCTGCCATATTCCATAATATAGTCGCAAACATGGGCAATTATTTTTTCCTTTTCTTGAAATTCGCTTGCCGCAAACCTTTTAAGGCAGATTCTGAAAGTCCTTCTTTCGCCCAAACCGTTTTTGATATCGCGGATATAAAACAGAAAACGAAGAACGTTCTCGTTTTTGGAATCCAATACCTTCTCAAAATCTTCCTCGATATCTTTGGACTCTTTGCGGCGATAAGAAGCCAGCCTAAAGCTAAAATCAACCATTGGATCAAAGGTCGATTTGTATCCTTGCGCCCCTTTTTCGGTCACGGAGATGTTGTCGACTGCCTTCAAAAAAATGTCTTCCATGTTGTGCTCCTTTTTATTACTTAACCATTATATCGTCCAATATAATTCAAGTCAACCCTTTTTCGAAAATCAGCCGAGCTCTTCCAATATGTTGTCGAGCTCCGCGCACCATCTTGACCTCATGCTTTTCACCAGTTCCACATGAGCCACCCATGGGGTTTGAACGTCTTTGAATTTATCTATTACTCTCTGAAAATCACATTTGCCTTTTTTTCTTTGTTCTATATCATCTATCTGATTCATGCTGCCCAACAATATAACTTTACAATAATCACTCATTCTAGTAAGAACCGTTTTAATGGAGGCAAGGTTGAGATTCTGACATTCGTCAACAATGAGAATTGTTCCAGGAGCAAAATTTCTCCCTCGAAGAAATCCAAGTGGTTCGACATCAACTTTCGCTTGCAACTCTCTTGGGTGCATTTTATTCGTACTATTCCTGCAAAGACTCTCAAAAGTATCATATAAAGGACTCATATAAGGCTCAAATTTATCTTCCAAACTTCCTTTAAGGAAACCCAAAGATTTTCCAACCTCAACAGGATTTCTGGTATAAATAATCTTTCGATATTTTTTCTGATCCAAAAGTTCTAAAGCCGTCGCCATCGTGACAAAATCCTTCCCAGTACCGGCGGCACCAGTAACGATAATCACGGGGATGTCGTTCGTCATTATCAAGCGAGACGCTTCCTGTTGTTCTTCATTGCCCTTAAGGCTGATTCCTAAAACTGACAAATGAGATTCCTCCTTATTTGTTTTATAACCCAAATTCTAAGAAGAAAGGGCTATTCGGCCATTCGCCGATAAAGCAAATGCGGCCAAGCCGCCTGCCCTACCGTTACCGCGCACGCCACGTGGAGGCTGGCCCAAGTACGCTTAAAGCCCGAATAATCGGGCTGCTCAATCACGACTTCAGCTGATGATGTCGTAATAAATCGGAGAGGATGTCTCTTCGATAAGATAAATAGCGTTGGCGTCATAAGTATAGCTTACCCCCCCAACCGTCAAAGTCCCGCCACTCACCAATGTGCTCCATTGGGCCGCAGTAACTTTGTATATTTTTGTTAAATTAACACTGGATGCCATGAAGCCCCTCCTTAATAATTAGTCATCATAATTACTGATGATTTCATTATATAATTTCTCTACTTGATTTGCAATGCCATTCGGAAAATTTGAAGCAAAATAATTGCAGCATTCCTTGATTTTGTTTATCACGGACTCTTCTTCTTTTTCAGAAAAACCCTCTTCCCCGTCTTTGTATTTCATGTCTTTAAGTCGTTTTGCCAGGCCCTTATCGTAATTCGAAGAAAACAACAAGGCGTGCCCCAAATAAGCCGTGTACCAAAATTTTTCGCAGATCGAATAAGCCGAAGAAAATTTTTTATCTTCGAACGAATTGCTCAGCCCCCCATTTTTTTTATCAAACTTGGGCATTAAAAAAGAAAAGAAAGCAAATGTTGATATTTCCCTCAAATGGTCTTTGATTTTCTTCAAAACAACGCCGTGATTCCGATCTTTGCTCTTATCTAAAAAAATAAAATTCGCCCCCTTAAGGCCGAATTTTACCAAAGACGCAAGCAAAGAAAAATCTTTGTCGTCGTCGATTCTCATTATTTCATCTTTGATGTCTCCCAAAGAAAAACCAGCCCACTGCACAAAGTTATCCGCCAATTTGATAAATTTGACGCAATGGCGATACTCTTTATCATAACTAGATATATTATCAAAAGTGCCGTTTAAATACAAAAACAAGATGTCGTAGTCGGATTTCTCTGTGGTGAGCCCGACGATATCACTCCCTATAACCACCTCGGCAAGAAACCCTTCGGTTTTCAAGGAATCGAGGACACTGAGAGAAGACAATTGTTCAAAAACGGCTTTTCTGTCATTTTTGAGAGCCATAATAGACGCTCCTCGTCTGCATCCAAGTCCCGACCGAGTCCACATCATCGAAAATCTCCCCACTCGGAACAACAAATTTTTCCATCTCGCCATAGTGGGGACAGAACATTTTTTTTGAAAGGTATAATCTGCCATCACATTTTTCATTGGTCCCCAAAACATATTCAATAAGATGTGTGTAATTAGCCAAACATCTTAAAGATGACATAAGATTGGAATATTTGTCTCTTATCTCTTTTTCTCCCTTTCTTATGCCAATATTCAATGAGAATTCAAGATAAGGAGAACGATATTCGTTGATAAAAGACGCAAGATTGTCTTCTGAGAAGAACTGGCCATTAACCGCCAAAAGCCAATAATTCACCGAAAAACGCACTTTGATTTTTTTTCCGCATTTCATCGCAAGGCATCTTAAAAATGAAACTTCGCGATCAAAACCGACTCCGTTTGTTATCAATTCGACATCAGAAATTCTCTTGTCTTCCAGCAGCGCTCCCATAATGCCTTCGAATTGAGGATGCTCCAAAGGCTCTCCCCCAATAACCCTCACGGTATTAGGTAAATTTTTTGACAATGTTTCATTTAAAACCCTTCCTAGGGTCTTCATATCAATGAAGTCATCGTTCTGAGACCTGCAGGCCAAACCGCAGAAAGGGCATTGCGCGGAACATCTGTCCGTTATATAAAGATGAATGATATTCTTCATATTTTTTTCTCCTTCCTCTTCTCTTCCAGTTTTTTGACAAACAACCCATAGTCGCCGTTTTTCGCACGTTTTATCTCTTCCAAAGAGAAGGTGCCTTCGAACAGCAAATTGAAAGCGTTCCCAAGATGATACAATTCTTTGGAAGGCATATAAGGCCCCTTCACTCTTTTGAAAAGCTCGGCCGCCGCCATCTCGCCTTTTCTTTTCGCCTCTGAAAGAACAAGGGAGAAATCAACATTATTATCCAACACACAGACATCTCCGGCTTTCACAAAGGCGAAATTCAAATAGCCATATAAACGAGAGATGGAACAATTTGGCAAAATTGCGCACGGAAGATATTCGTCCAAGGAATTGAAAAAAAGACTGCATTTTGCGCCGCGCACCTCCCCCATCCAAACGTCAGAAGGAGCCGAATCCGCCACAATCACAACATCTATATCGCTTTTTCCATCTTCATACGTGCCATTGGCCAATGACCCCCCATAATACGCCAACAAAGGTTTCACCCCTAATGAGCGAAATTTGGGGAGAAAAACGCCAATCAATTCTTTCACATCAAGCATTTTTCTTTTATTGTTCTCTCCCAAAAACCGTTCATATTTTTAAATGGAAAATCGTATTCATCGACATAATGCTTCAGTTTGCTCAGAAGATCCACGAGCACTACGCGATTTTCGTTTATATACGGGCCAAAATCCGTTTTGCATTTGAGGATATCGTCATCCGAGAAATCCGATAAGCCGAAATGATTTCCTAATTTCATTAAGCCGTAAATCCCCTTTTTAAGTTTGACGAATACCGCATCGGGATCGTCATTACAGCAAGAAAAAACATTTTTAAGAGACAAAATACTTATCGCTTCCTGATTTTCCCTTAAAAAAGCAATATATCTTTCCCCTTTTTCCGTAATCGCATAAAAAGAAGTCTCTTCCATAAGAGGAAGTTTCGCCCAAAATGCAGAACACCAGGGGATGCCTTTATTAGGGCCCCCGTCAAAAGAATTAAGAGAATGGAGATACCAGTGGACTTTCTCACCATTTACAAAAAGGAAACCATCTTTCGTTAAACGCCGCTCAGCGATATGATCAAGATTGCCGAAAAAAACATTAAAGTCCCAGTCTGATTGGAAGGTTCCCAAGCCAATTCCTCGACTCCCGCCAAGAGCAATCGCTATGGGTTCGCCGTTTAGGCTCTTCTTACCGAATTTTCTCCAAAACAAATAAAAATCCGAAAATGTCATTTTTCTTCTTTTTTCTCTGGGTCATTCGTCGAAGAAGAATCGAAAATTTCATGAAAGTATGATACAACCGATTTTTTCCCCTCACCCTCGATGAGAAAATAATCATCGTTATCCCCTGTTAGGGGATTTTCCAAGCGATCCCCTTTTTCATCAACGATCTGTTCATATAAAGATAATTGGGAAAAAACCTCCCCTGTCTTTATATTATATGCGACGGGAGCCCCTGAAACGGAATCGATTTTACCCAGACAATGGTTTTTTATATAAAGAAAATTCTCTCCCGAATCATCTATCGGAATCTTCGTATATTTTTCGATATGCATACAACCCCCCCTCATGTCTCTGCTTCAACCGTAAAAGTATAGGTGATGACCCCAGATACGGCGGTGCCGTGATAACCAGACCCCGTAGGCGAAAAATATGCCTTCAGAGTATAGGTGCTGCCAGTGCTGACCGACCAAGTATTCGGGCAAGTGGCAGAAGACATCGCGGGAACCTCCACTTTCCAGTAATCAACGCGAGTTCCGCTAGTCCCTGTGCCAGAATATAAATCAAGGCTGGCGCATAGCTGAACGGCATTGTTGTTAGCAATGTCAAAAGTCACTTTCGTGGGGGCAGAATCGTCGTCATAAGACGTCGAGACGACGATAGGATTGACATAGAGGTATCCGGAATCAGGAGCCTGAAACGGATAATAGACAGATTCTGATATCTGTTTCCCACTATAGCTTCGAGAGTCGACGAAATAAAGCATAATAACATATTTTGAGCCTCTTGCCATGGTAAAAGTCGTCCCGGACCCACTGGAAGTGATCAACGTGCCCGTTCCATTGGCCGGGCAATTCGCGAGCCAATAATCGGTCCCAGAGCCTGTGGTATTGAAATATTTGACATAGCAATATTTTTGGCTGCTGTTATTATTCTTGACCGTAACCTGAAAAGAAGTTGAGGTTGCTGAAGACGGCAAGCAGCTCACGAGTTGAGGAGGGTATATCGTTGTGGTAGAAGCCTTCACAGAGGGTGACCGAGTATTGGCATCATCGGCAGAAAGCGCAGAATTCAAATAATAATAATGCCCCCCTAGGGTGGTGGTTGAGGCAATGGCGCCGAAGTCTCCCGCCGCGCCGCTGCTTGTAGCACCCGACCCAACTTGCGCCGAAGTGCCGGCGGCTATTGTTGTTTTGCTTCCCGTGTATTGATCATAGCAACAAGCATCAACAGAGTTGGGATTCCTCATCTTCAAAACATAATTAATTTTGCCCACGGCAAACCTATATTGGGCATAAGGCCAAGGGTTTGAAGAATCATAGCTGTTGTTTGTATAAGTAATGTCGAACGATATTGCCGTCGGAGACGAAAATTTTTTATACACGACCAATTCGCCCAATGTCGAAGCGACGCTTTGCTCCTGATACGGGAATAAGGGATCGATGCGGGTGGCGACCGAGACGGTATTTGCCCCGGGCTTCAGTGCGCTCGATGCATCCCAGGTGTAAGACCACGAGGTGTTCGGCCCCAAGACCATGAAAGTGCCGTTGGGGAAATTCGTTTCCGCCGCCGTGCTTGAGACATTCGGATTCATACAGGACCAACTGAGCAGAACCTCCTTCACGCTATCTTTGTTGTTGACATTGGCTATCGTGACCGTGACTTTCGTGCCATCCACCGTCATGGACGAGATAGGGTTCGGCAAAAGGCTCTCTTTGCCAGTCGTTTGGGATAATGCGAAATACTTTCCGCCGCTGTAAACCGCCATACTTTTGACATCCGAAGTCGGCTTAGTCCCGGAGTATGCTTTGTATTTTCTCATAAGGCCCCTCCTTTTCCGTAACACTGTAGCATAAAAGTCACCTCAAGTCAACCATCGTCACCGTGGGCTCGGCTGGAAGAGTGGCCGTAATGTTCGTCGACCCCACGGTCGCAAGGGTGACCGCCGAGCCCCACGCAAGGGTGGCATTCTTATTCGTCGTCGCCGGAGAGCTGATGACAATACCCCCGTTAGAATCGGTCGCGACTACCGTTCCGCCGGAGCCCTTGATATTGAACTGCGATCTCAGCGCCCCATTCTCATAGAGTTTCAAATAAGCCTCTCCATTGTTGGTGGCCTTATTGGCTGCCGTGTCTTTTGCGCCGACATAAAGATAAGAACTCCAATGGGTATCTGTATTCGTATCCGTCCAGGGGACGCTCACCGTCATGGAGCCATCACTCGCGACGCTGACTCCATATGTCTTACCATTTGTCGTGCCGCCTTTCACAAGTCCTTTTGCGGAATTGGTCGCCGTTCCCGGCAATTGATTGGTCGTCGCCACCGCTTGCCCATTCTTCAATACGGTGCCGTCATCCTTCACCCGTAGAAAATTCGATGCGTTGGCGGAAAGGGACCACTGCAAAGTGCCGGCCGGCGTTGTGGTCGACCCCACCCCATCATAGGCGTCCGTAACGCCGTTCATCGCCCCCAGGGTGAAGTCGAAGGCGAAATACGAATACGTCTTTATGTACAGAGTGGCGGTGCTGTTGGAGCTTGCGGAGCCAGAAGTGTACACGACAAGGTCGCACAGGCTCAATGACGCATTCCCGAGAATGGTGCCGGTGGCGGCAACGCCATCTCTGTTCGATATCATCATCGAAAGATACCCTTTGTTGCCGTTGTTCCATCCTCCTATTCTTCCATCCACGGTCAAAGAGCAGGAATTGCCGGCATTGTCTATCGGAAAGGAAGCCAGCTTGTAATAAGTGTAGGTGCCCGCGGTATTTCCGCTGTTCCCGCTCTTGTAATGCCTGCTGTTGTTCGCTTTTTTATTTAAAGCCGCTTGGGTGGCATTCGATATCGGCTTATTCAAGTCGCTCGTGTTATCCACGTTGCCCAAGCCGACGTCGTTCTTCGTGTAAGAGAATTTATCCACCGTAAGAAACGGCAGATTCCCGACCGTCGTGGTCCCGTCGCCGACCTTCGCTTTATGAAGATCGCTGTAGTAAATGTATTCGCCTTTCAGCGGGACGAAAGCGGTCGCTTTGCCCCAATTGGCGCTTGTGTCGGCCTTTTGCTGAATGCGCGTTTTCAATTTCTTTTCTGCCATGATTGTCTCCTCCATTTATCGTTTCCAAAACTTGCAGAGATTGCCCTTCCCCATCATTCCAGAGGAAGGAGATATTCGCAATCCATCGTATTCTTGAATATGAACGACCCAAAAAGACATTGGATCGCAAATATCGCGGAACGGCCCGAAGGCGCGGGGTCTCCGCGCCTTGCGTTCCTTTTCATCCGCCCGAATAAAATCGGGCTTTTATTGACTTACCTTCGGCGCTCCACCGCATTCGAAGACGAACGTGACGGCGTCGTCGATTGCGATTTTCGGGGTTGCCGCATCTCCGGTGACCTTCAGACCGGTGTCTGCGGTCACGGCCGTGACCGTGCCCACTTTGTCGACGCCCGAGTGCGTCTTGATCTGAGCCTCGGCAAGCGCCTTGATGTCAGCGTCGGATTTGCCAGCGATGGTGACGGTGTTGGCCGTGGCATCCGCGGTCACGGAGACATTGGTCCCCGCGACGATGCCGATTTCGGCATTGGCCCCGAACATGGTTTTCCCAACCTTGATCTTCTGGTTGGTGTCCTCGGCGATGGCAGGCTTGTCTTTCAGATCGTTGTAGCTGCCGGAAGTGGCGACTCCCGCCAATCCGCTGATAAGCTCGGCGCCAAGCTTGTTTTCCGCGGTGATGGCGTCTTGCTTGGCGTTCCATGTGGCGGCGCTGGCGATTCTCGCGTCGGCGAATGTGCCAGAAGCGATCTTCGCGGCATCCAATGACGGGATGTCAGAAGCGGCAAGGCTTTCGCCTTTGGTGACCAAACCTTTGGAGTCATAGGTCACTTTCGTCGCCGTCCCGGCGGTGATGCCGGCGTTTTTGGCGACATAATATCCGTCAGCCGTGGCTTTCGTCAAATGGGTTCCCTCATCGCCCAATTCGACCCAGCTCTTCGTTGTCCCGTCGTCTGTCTTCGTTTCCAAAAGGATGTATTCCTTCGTTCCGGTGACGATGAGATCGCCGTTGCTGTAATCGTCGGTGGCCGGGAGTTTGTCGACCTTGCCTTTGAAGGTCACCCCTGCTTTGATGCTGGATTGCAGATTCGCGATGGCCGTCTCATTGGCGGTGACCTTCGCGTCGTTCTCGGTCTTGTAGGAATTCAGCGCAGAAGCCGCGTCTGTGCCGGCTTTCTTCGCGTCGGCGATAGCCGCCGTGTTGGATTCCTCGAAAGTGTTGAAATCGGCCTTTGGCAAGGCGGCGTCGGCTTTCGTGCCCTGGGCCGCCGTGGCATAGGCGCCGGCATCCGTATAAGCGGCGCTGCCGAGCCCGGTCACCGCGACGTTGTCGGTGGCTTTCCCGCCGACAGTGATCTTCAGAGTGCCGTTGTCGGTTCCGGATTCCAATACGACTTCCTGATGGGACTGCAAAGCGGAATCGGCTTTGCCCAAAGATGCCTGGACATCGCTGGAGAGATCGCTCTCGGGGATGCCTCCCTCAGGCTTGGAGTATTTCGCGGCGACGGACGCGGCGAGCTCTTTCAAAGCACCGTTGACGTCTTTTGCCGTGATGCCTTCGATCTCAATGGCTTTGTCTTGCTTTCCGTCTAAAGCCGTGGACGTGAGGATGTCGCCAAGATCGACGACTCCGTTGGTCGGGCTCTTCGTCTCCCCGTTCACGGTGATGCCGGTGACGGTGCCGGTCTTCTTCAGGCCTGGGAAAGCGGATTCGGTGACGCCGACCTCAGAAGCCGTGTAAGAAGGCTTTGAGGAGGCTTTCGCCCATGCGTAGACATCCGCGGCAAGCGCGGATCCCCACTTCAGCGCCCCCCATGCGGCTACGCCGTCCCCGACTTTGAACAAGACGGTTGGGGCAGTGGTCGCGGTAGGGTCTTTCTCAGGTATCTCAACAAAGCATATCTCACCTTTCTTCGGAATGAAGGTGTCGGCCACAGAATTCCAGTTTTCCAAGGTGTCATACTTGAGTTGTATCCTGGTTTTTAAAACTTTTTCTGCCATGTATTAAATCTCCTTATGAAAATTGCAAAAAAGGGGAGATTTCCCCTTTTTTGCCAGTGATTTTATTCGTTTGCGCCCCCGCCGTCTATCGTCAAGGTCTTCGTGCCTTGCTTCAGAAGATCGGTAGAGACTTCTTTGATGCTGAACGCGTGGTTCTCGTCCAATTCCAAACCGCCGTTCTCTTTCGCGGTGTAGGCGACAGCGGCAGGAACCTCGACATAGGCTTTCCCTTCTTCGTCGAGTTTCAGAGAAGCTTCGCCGGCAGCGGCTTCGTGTCCGATCTTGATCGCGCCCAAAGCGTCTGCGGTGGCTTGCGGAAGAGCCTCGACTCCCCATTTGCCGCCTCTGTAAGAGACAAGGCCGTCGCCCGTCAGGGTGATCTTGTCTTGCTTGTTTTCCCATCCTTTGATGGCGATAGGGGTTCCTTCTTCCTCTCCTTTCTTCAAGGTGAGTTTGCCGTCTTCCGGGCTCTCCAGGACATAAGCCGGGATCGCCGCGACTTTCGTGTCGACCAATGCGTTGACGCTGTCATCGAAATCGGTGATGTCTGCGTGCGTGTGCGTGTGGTCGGCGGCGGCTGCGCCGATATCAGCGACGGCCAAGGTGATGTTCTCACTCAGGGCTTTGCCGTTGATCGTTCTGGTGAGCGGGACGTAAGTGGAGGCGGCCTCGGTCTTCGTGAGGTGAGAGCCTTCGTCGCCAAGCTCTATCCATTTCGTTCCATTGTAGACGAACTCTTTTTTGCCAAAGAGGCAGACATCGCCGGACTCGAATGATTCGACCCCTTCCACGGTGGCTCCGCCTTCAGAGGACGGATCGGTGGTGGAGGTGCCGACGAAATGCATCGCTCCGGTTATTCCGGCAAGCTTGCCTTCGGCCGCGGTGACCCTTGTGTCTAAGCCAGTTATGGCATCGGCATTCGTTTTTTCGGCGGCTTTTGCCCTATCAGCCTCGGCGGTGATCTTCGCTTCCACCCCGTCAAGCTTCGCTTTGTCTTCTTTTGACATCAAGCCGTCTTTTTCGGTCGTTGCGAGGATCAGCTTGCCCTCAATGGTCGTGCAGCGAGTCTCGAGAGCGCTCACTTTGCTTGCCAATTCGTCCGCGCTGGACGCTTGACCGAATTTCGTCAAGGTCTTGCCGGCATTGATTTGATACAAGCCAACCCCGGCTTCGCTATCCTTGACGATCAAGAGCTGACCGATGTAATAAGCGCTGTCCGAACTGCCTACTTCGGCAGCTCCGGACGCGGCTTGGACCGCATCGTCGTAACTTTCGAAATAACTATTGGCGTCTAACGGGAACGCGGAGGTTCTGTTGAAACCAACAGCGAAATTCAATTTACCAAATTCCATTGACATATTTCCTTACCCCCTCATCAAGCAACCGTGAAATGCCATTTGTTGGCTTTGTCGCAGGCTGCTGCATTGTCCTTATAATAGACATTATAGGATTTGGCCGTATAGCCGTTGGCGCCTTCAACATCCACAGTGATGTGCTTGAATGCGCTGAAAGCTTCGGCATTCAAACCGTTCACGTCTTTGATCGACGTGATCGTCCTTGGCGCCGGAACGGCGATGATGACTCTCATATCGCCGACGGATTCAGCCGCATCTCCGGTATTGCCGGCGGAAATCGATCCGCCTTTTTTGCCGGACAATCCGCGAATGACGGCGCTCGTTGGGGTGCCTTCCTTCGATTTGACACCGCCCCAGAAGCTGTTCCGGTAACCAGTGATGGCAGATGAGGTGGAGCTCTTCGTGCCCGCTTTGATTGCCAGATCAGGCTTCTCAGTGCCTAAATTGTTCTTAGGGCTTACGCCTGCGGTGTGGGTTGCCACAACGCTCACTTTATAATTGGTGTCATCAGCGACGGTGAATTGATAATTGCCGTCTTCCACGGCGAAATTGCCGCTGTCGGCGGTAGCGGTGTGCTTATCGGTGTCAGAAACCGCAAAAGTGGCGGTAACCCCCGTAGCAGGGCCATATTGATAACTGCCGCTGCCAAAACCGACCTGATAGCTGGGGGTGATGACCGTGCCGACCTCTTTTGCCCCAGCCTCATTCAATCTGATACTGACCCAAGGTTGGTCGACTTTAGGATCTTTCGCCGAAGCGAACAGCCCGGATAAGAATTCCTTCAATGTCTTGTCTTTGGCGGCTATCGTTCCGCTTCCGGAAGCCGGCACGGTGAAAGTGCCAATATTGACGGTCGCGGTGAAATCGCTTGTCATTTTGACGTTTTCGTCGGTGAGCTCTATCTCGTCTTTGACCGCGTAAGGAAGCTCTTCCCAAGTCTTAACGCCATCACCGATCTTGAATTTGTTCGTATCGGTCTCAACGCCAATCTCACCCGCCAAGAGAATGACGCTCTTATTGGCCAGCCAGTTGGCCGCGGTGTCATGACGAAGCTGAATTTTCATTTTCAAAATACTGTTTTCAGCCATAACTTCTAATTTCCTCCTCCTGAAAATGTGCCTTTTGGACAACACGGTCACAAACCGTTGCTGTCTCCCCCGAAAAGAATTACGGAACTCTCGTCGGATTCCCCGTTGAGAACATTCACTATGTCTTGCTTCGCGGTGGGCGAATCGGTGAGCTTCGCCGCTTTGACATATGCCAGCCCGTTTTCTTCGACCTTGACATAATTCCTTTCACCGTCTTCGGAGGTCTCGACCTTTGAGGATCTTATGCCTCCTATTGCATCTTCCGTGGCGATTTTCGCATCGAGGCTGGTGGCCCCAGCGGCATGCCATTCATTCTCGCTCCAGAAGTATAGCAAATAATTTTTCCCGTCTTCCGAAAGCACCGCATAAAGGGCGTTTTCGCTCGCCTCGTCTTCTTTTGGCAAAGAGCTCACGACCTCAAGCCTGAGGGACGGGATGTCCCCGGCGCCGAATATCGATTGCCCGCCTATCGTCTTGACGTCCAACGGCGTCTGTCCTTCCAACGGCTCTCCTTTCCGATAAAGATAAAGCTTTCCGTCTACGGCGACGATGTCCGTGGGGGCCTGCTCCGTGGCGATTATGCCTGCGCTCGAAAGCCTGATTCTCTTTTTTATTACCAAATTGATTTCCGAGTTTTCCTTGTCTAATGACATATTTCTACCTCCGCTTTGTTGTTGACGCAAATCGTGGTAATATCCGTCGACACGGAACCATTCTCATCTTTGCGCACGTATCTCACGCAATAAGTGTATTTCCCGCGATGAAATTTATGGGAAATATCCTTGGTGAACTCCAAAGAAGCCACGTGGTAGTTCTCCGACCCATTGTCATTGCTTATGTTTTTGCAGATGAAAGAGTGGATCACCTCTTTCCTTCCGTTGTAGAAAGTCACAACTACCTGGTCATTTGGTCCGAAATCGATCAATTTGTTGACCTGGTTGCCTTTCTCATCGGTCTCCTGCTCTACGAGGTTGATTTCCATGTCGACAGCGAAAGTGTCCCCATAGAACCACTTCAGCACGCCCTTGTCCATGCGAGGACTCTGGGGCGCAGGAACCATAATATTCTCATCTTCCATAATTAAGCCCTCCGCGTTGAGATTCCTTTTTCGCAAGAAACCTTTGTTGAGGGAGCTTGAAATCCGAACCCCCTCTGAAAGATCCCTTGCAGACCTCTTTAAAACCATGTCATCCATGGTTCTTCGTATCGCTTTCCCTCATCTTTTTCAGATTCAGTATTCTTTGGTTGGAACTGCCTCTCCAAAGAAGTTTGCCTCTGCCCGGATTCAGGGCATCCACATAAGGACCGTCGATGAGCACGTCTATATATCTCATCATTTCAAGATCCTTGATGTCCTCATAGAGGAATCCCGTATAAACCCATATGGTCTTGTCGGGATAGCGTTCTTTTATCCATTTCATGATTTCGGCGCCTTCCTCTCTGTTTGACGGGAAAGTGACCTCCCCTCCAGAAAAAGTGACGCCCGAGATCTCTTCTCTTCTCAATTGCTCATCAAGAGCGTCGTACAGCCATTCCCCGACAGGGGTGCCGACATTGGGGTCCCATGTCTCCGGATTATGGCAATGCGGGCATCGATGGCTGCAGCCAGCGCACCATATCACGCATCTGAGCCCATCCCCATTGACCTGATTGTTCCTCTCAAATCTGATGATGTTCATCACATGGACCTTCTGTCTTTCACTTCCGCCATTTTGGCGTCGTTCATTTTCGTGGTGCCCTCCACTTTGGAATAGCCGAGGTATCCGCACACCCTGTTTATGGTGGTGAGGTTATGGGACCCGCAGAAACCGCAGACCTCGTCGGCATCGTCGGTCTCGTTCCCACAGTCCTCACAATAGGATTTCTCTATGTTCACACCGAAATAATATCCCAATTTCATCGCGCGCCTTATGCATTGTTTGATATATGCCTCATTCATCCCAGAGACGAAACGGCAATATTGGATGTGCCCGCCGCTCGCGATATGGAAATATCGGAATTCCGCGTCCTGCTTCTCATAAGGCGTAATATCCTCGGTCACATGCATATGAAAGGAATTCGTGAAATACGCCCTATCAGACACTTTGTGGATCACGCCATATTTCTTCACGAATTGCTCTCGCTGAGTCCCACAAAGAGACTCTGCCGGAGTCCCATAAAGGGCCGCTATATAACACAGTTTTCCTTCTTGATATTCTATTTTTTTCTCATCGACATAGTTGCTTATGTATTTAAGGACTTTGTAAGCAAAAGCATCTTCGTCGTTTCTCACGTCATACAAAGATTTCCCGTTATAAAGTTCTTGCAGCTCGTTCAAAGCGGTGAATCCATAAGAGAAGGTTATCCTCTTGACAAGAGGAGCGATGTCGTCTGTCGGCTTGAGGCGTCCAAAACCGCCTTCGCAATATCCGACCGGATTGCAGCTCGCTTTCAGTTTGCATAAGAAATCGAACGTTTTTATATGGAGATGGTTGATCATATCAAGATAATAATCAAGCACTTCATAAAATCCTTTTTTCTCTTTCAATGATTTCTCATAAATCATCGGAAGATTCAAAGAAATTGCGCCGCCGTTAAAACGCCCGGTAAATATCGGCCTGTCTTCATCGCTGGCCGGCTTCAATCCGCCCTTCTCATAATAGGCGGACAAGTAGGCTCTACACGTTTTATCGAATGTCACCATTCGCACTGACTATATTATCAGCTTTCGCTGTTTCCTATTTGGACTCGGTGCTTATCTCCGAGTCTACTCCGTTACATTCATCGCGGATAGTCGATACAGGTTCCTAATCTTTTTATAACCAATAAGATTAAGCTTCTCACGGTCTCATCTTATTTCTAAGACCTAACCGTTAGCAGCGACTAGTGTCGCCACACCCCCGAGCGGGGTTAAGGAAATTTAAGATGGGCTGTAGTTTGCGCTTACCCATCGGGCTGATAATCGAATCAACCCATTCAGGATTCTCCTGAACATTCTCGTTCTTATCCAAATACCATCTGGACACTCCGAATTTATGATATTTCTTGAATATGTTTGCAATCTGCGGGTCGTAATGAGGAGCGTGGGCGCCTTTGATCAAAGTCTCGTCCGGCTCATCGAGCGACAGCCAGTCCGGATACATTGCCACACAGGAAGTCTTCACGCCTTCGTTGAACAACCATTCTAATGGCTTGCCTTCCCCATGGAGTTCTTTCGTATAAAGGAACACCATCTTCGGGAAGATCGCCGGACGTTTGTGGCCAGGATGTCCTTGTCCTTCGCGTCTGACTTTCAGTGCCGTGGACCAAACCAGAGCGCCGAATCTCGTTTCGTCACATCCGCCGGTGACGGTGATGAACGGGTAATCGCCGCGGCTTGAAGCCACAGTGTTGAACGTATGCTCGAATCCCTGGAATACCTGCTCGATATCCCTTTCGACTTTCTTGATCGCGTACTGATCCGCCGCATGCTCATCGTAATTGCCGTTCGTCAAAGCGCAGAGCGTTTTGTACTCGAGCATGTATTTGTCATAGGTTTTTTCGGCATAGGGGGCCAAGATCGAATCTATCTCCGGCAATGTGAACCCCCCGTATTGCTGAGCCGCGCAATTCAGCGTGATGTCGCTGATCAGATTGCCTGCGGTTCGCACATCTTTAGGCTCATTGTAACCTATATGCTCCCACTCAAATCCGCCTTGCAATACTTTACCCATATCGAATAAACAGCAGTTTCCTGTGTCCAGCCTAGCGGACAGATCATGTATATAAATATACCCGTCGCTCATGGCGGACAATTCCTCTTTGCTGAGAAAATTCTTTTTGTAGATCTCTTTATTCAACGCGGAATACACCATGCTTCTCTTCGTGGAGACGAGAGCCGCCGATGTGTTCGCGTTGCTGCGATCTATCTTGTAATTCATTTCATCCGCCGTTTTGAGGACGTTATCCATCATTTTGATGAAATCTTCCTTGTAGTTGCGGTAATCCCTATATGCCTTCGCGACATCTTTATTCACTTTATCCAAAGCGCACTCCACGAAATTGTGCATCTTGGCCACAGGGATATTATCTTGTCCGTCTTTCTCGATTTCTTCTCCGATGAACCTCTTTATGTCTTCGAGGTCTTTGCCAGACAAAGAGATATTCACCCTATCCGCCGACTTACTCACCGCGGATCTGATTTTCTCGAAATCGAAAGGGACACAATGATTGTCTTTTTTAATAACATTCATAAGATGATGTCTCCTTTTCAGAAAAGATTATACGATAAAAAACTTGCGGAATCAAGCTTTTTGCTTTCCTTCCTGTTTCTCTTCGTTGTCTTTTTCCGTTTTCCCATCGGCTCCGCCGGCTTTGTTCTTCGTGTTAATTGGGGCAGAGATGCCAAGAGTGGAATATATCTCTTTGTCAAGGGCATTACCAAGAGCCTCGTCTCCCACGGCCTGCTTCAAAGCCTGCCAATGAGGATCTTCCCCATTGAGGATGCTCTTCATGTCAGACAGCATCTCGGGGGTGAGGGTCTTCGTCGCCTTGTCCATTTGCTTGACCAACTCGTCTATTTTCTCGCTGGAGAAATTATCCGCCGCTTCCGTGATTTTGTAGATGTTCCCGAAATTCACCATTTTGTCGATCAGATCACACAGACGGGCGAAATCGGCACCGCAGAATTTCATGATATAGTCGATGAAGCCGAATTCGCACAGGGCGTCATAAATCGTCTCATCCGCGACGAAACTGCCCAAATCATTCTCCAGATTGATGCAATATTCCAAGATTCCGTACATCGTTTCCGCCACCATAAGATGGACGGCGGATTTCACCATATCCCTCTCAACATTGAAGATGTTGGCGGATATGATGGACGCGCAGATCGCCTTCCTGTCTATGCTGAGATAGGGGATCACCTGCAGTTTCTGCATGTATTCGTGGACTTTCTTGTCGTTTTCTTCCGTTGGGTTCTTCTGGAACTCAAGGACAGAAGTCAGAATGTCAGTAAGTTTTATTTTATCCATATTGTTTTTCTCCTTTTGCCTCATTCCTGCTGAACAGGCTTTTTTGAGAAGAAATCGCTCAGGATCTCCTCATCGCTCACATCATTGTATATCTTTATCATATCGGGGCTGGACCAAGAGAATATAAGGGTCACGACCGAATCCGGGAGGTGCATGCTCTTCAGCAAAGTGCAGAAATAATGCCTGCCGGAATGGCTGTAGAAATCTATCCCGAATTTTTTCGAGATCCTTCTGGCGAACATATTCGCGGTGGAGACATTGGCGGGCACCCATTTGCCGTCTTTTTCGGTGACGAACAGATAGTCGTTTTCTATGCCCAGGTTATTCCTTTCCTCCATCCAGTTCCTCAAATAAGGGTCGAAACTGTCTTTTATGACGTATTTTTTGATCAATTTTCCGATTTTGCCTCTGCCTTTCGATCTGATTTGGGGGGTGCAGTACATATATCCGTCGAAAACCTCGTTCTCTTTCGTGAAAAAAGAGGCCTTCATCTGAAGCATCTCCGATTTCCTCGCACCGCAGGAGCATACCAAAGCCACATAACAGGCCAATTGGTATTCCTTTTCGGCCGTAAGCGTGTCCAGCATGCTCTTGACCTCTTCGTTGGAAAGAACCGTTTTTTCCCTCACCGTCGTGATATGCACGGGCTCAAGCCCTCTGAGCTGATTATGAAAATTCGGATATTCGTCCTCGTAAAGAAGCTCAATCTCGGTGGAAAGACTGCTGAGGCATGATTTCAAGGAGGCAATTCTGTTGGGGCTCATCCCCAACTCTCTCAAATACCCGAAATAGAATACAAAATCCCTCTTTTTCAGGTCGACGAAAAACTTATCGCCGTTCTCCCTATAATTCCAGCAGAAGAAGACCTTGAGCCACGCCTCGTATTGCTGCTGCGTTTTCGGGGATTTGTCGTTGCTTTTGCAATATTGCAGATATTCCTTCACCAGCCGTCTGTTCTGAGGCGAGACCTTTTCGTAATCGCTGGTGAGGTTGTCGTTGTATACCGTTGATCTTGCCATGGTAGATTTCACCCCTATAACTCAGTCACGACATCAGACACCGTTAAACCTGTAAAGGCAGAAGTGGCATTAACGGTATTAAACAAAACCCCCATATCTTCACTAGTGTCGGGATAATATAAAATGGTGTTCTTAGAATTATCATATTGTATTTTTTCTATGATTGTTTTTATTTTAGCTGTCGTATCTACATAAACGCCTGTAACATAAACAACCCCATTATTGCCGAAAACTTCAGGAAATTGACTTGGATTTTTAACTGCAGTTTTATCACTAGAATAAACTATGGCGTTTATAGAAGCGGACTTAGTCTGATCCTCGCTAGTCCAATACATGCTCAAGCTATGGCTATAATATTCCTTTTGAGCGGCGCTGATGGTGCTGTCGCTTGAAATGGTGATGTTGCTTCCCGCCTTCAATTTGTTTTGTTTACCATTCAGGTCATTAGCGGTGGCCAATCTGACCCAATCGGCCCACGACGTCCCGTTGTATGTTCTTTCGTAGATTGAGCCGGTGTTCTGATTGCTGCTCACCAAAAACTGGGTGTACCAGCCTATGGCCGTTCTCACCACGGTCAGCCCGAAAGCCGCCACTCCCGAAGGTTTATTGGGGCTCTTATTGCCGCCATCGGCATAATATTTCCCTTCCCCAACCAAAGTATTCAAATCAATCCCTGCATCAAGAGCGCTTGCTGTAGCAGAGGCGGATCCTGCCGACCCACCAGATTCTCCGCCAGCGATATTGCCGACGAACATGGATTTCGTGATGGCTTTGATCTCTCCCGCTTTCAAATCACCGTAATCAGAGCTGCCAGCATCCGCGGCGGCCAGAAACGTTTTCGTTTTTTTATTGATTTTCTTTGCCATATTCTTCCTCCTTTAATCTTGGCGCCACTTTCATTCTCTCCAGCCTCTCGATCTCTTGGTCTAAGGCCGAGATGGCATGCGCGGCTTTCAATTCCTTTTTGTGACGTTTGACTTCTCGCATTCTTTCAGCGATGTCTTTGTCCCATTTGAATTCGCAGAGCGTTTTTGCCAAAAAGACGGCGTCTGTCTCATCCAAAGTCGTTGTTTTCAATTCGGCGGGGAATATGCCATACAGGTAATCCCTCACCATTTCTTTCGTTACTTTATCCCCGGCACCCAGACCGTTGATATGCCTGAAATAAGCATGGGTGGTCGCCGGAGCCACCCCTTTGTAATCATAACAGGGTATCCCCCTTTCGTAACAGCAGACATCCAGAATTGCATGGCTTTTCGCCAAGGCGACGAAGGTCTGCACAGTTGACGACCCTCCATGAATCTGGGTTGGCATCATTTCCTTCGAGACGAAGTAATTTTCGCGTCCTATCTCCTTATCCAATTCATCAAAGAGCGCGTTTATCCTTGTTTTGAGCTCCGCGGCAGGAAGCTCTGTTCCGTCCTTTACCCTTATCACCGCGGTGCACAGAGGCTCTTTTTTCGCGATGTTCCAGACGCATACTCCCGTGACCTTGCTGGCCAAATCGAACATGACAAGATATTTATAGGAATCCATTTTGTCTTTAAATTTAATCTCCATAAAAATCCCCTTTTCAAAAAATACTATTGCCAATAATATGCTCTGAAAAGAGCATTTGAAAAAAGCGGACTTCATGTCCGCTTTTCTATTACTTCCTTTTATCTCTTGCTCGGCTCATTGAGCTCTTTCTCCAACCTTTCCAAATTGTCCTTCAGCCTCAAATCGCCTTTGTCTTCCTCGTGCGCAAGCCTGGCGTACATCAGAGCCGTGTGTTTCGCACCCGCGTAATAATAGGCTATGCACAGCAGATCGGCGGGCTCGCTCGTCCAGCATCTGTCCCATTCGAGCCACGAATAGAGCCTTCTTGACTTCAGCAACGCCTCATTGATGATGTTAATCGCCTCTTCGTATCTTTTCTGGGAGATGTACACTTTCGCCAACTCAAGGTAATTGTCCCTGAATTCCGGGCTTTGCGCGATTCCTTGCTTGAAATCGACGATGGCTTTCTCTGGCATCCCCAAATCGACATGGCACTTGCCTTTGAACATGAACAAATCCGTTTTGCATGAATACAGATCATTCGCGCCGATATTCGGCATCACCGTCTTGTCTATGAATTCCAGGCACTTCTCTTTGTTTCCCGAATAATAATACTCATGTGCGAGGTAAACCAGCCCATAGTAATCATCCGGGTTCTCCTTGGCTCTCAATTCCAGCAACGGAAGATAAGACGACCTTCCTTCTTTATGCAAAGGATAATGATGCAGCCATATGTCATCGCTCACGGCGGTTCCGGATTCCCCATCATAAGAGGAATCCCCTCCCCAAGTCAGGGTTTCGTGCACCGGGTATCTCCAGAACCAGTTCCCGGAATTGTCATGGCATTTGTCATACCAGAAAACCCTAGCCGGACTCCCGTCCTGATTGTGGGACCATGCGTATTTGTACCACATGCGATGCTTGTTCCCTTTGCCCCACGCCTCCCTGAATCTGTCGCCCCATCCGGGCTCCAAAACCTCATCAAGATCCGTGGAGATGCAGAAATCCGCGTCTTTGGGAATCATCCTCATGTTCGCGTTTCGGGCGACATCAAACCTCCAAGGCCTAACTTCCGCCTGAGACAGGATAATTTTCCGAGGGTATTTCGCCTGCCATTCCTTCAGCCGTTCCCAAGTACCATCGGAGCTGCCCGTATCGAGAATGCACAGGTAGTCCGCCTCCAGCATGGAATTCATCCATCTGTCGACGTTCTGCAGCTCGTCCTTGCAGATTGTGTAGACCGCGACCTTGTATTGACCCATAAGATTCTCCTCTTCCTTTCGATAGATGGCTTTGAAGGGGGTTCTAAATCTATTGACCGACCCCCATCAAAGCCATCTATATGTGCTGATAATAAGCCGAAAAACACGAAAAGTCAATCGGCTCAGAAAAAATCTTTCGAGACGTATCGCCGAGGAACGCCCCAAGATCTCGCGATCAGACGGCTTTCTTTCCCCTCTTGGAAAATCCAGGTTATCTTCACGGAAAAATAAAGATCGAGATTGCGCACTATGATCTCCCCTCTGGGAGTCAGTCGCTCATCATCTTTGTCCGAATCATAAACAGCCCCGCGCTCTAAAGAATTATACCCGGCGAAAACAGAATAACAAATATCATTAGCGCAGCCTCTCATCCATTCAAAAAAGGAATTGTCCCCAAACGGCTTCCAAAATAGGTTATCGGCCGTTACCGGCAATGCGAAATCGAGTGTAACCACACGTCCGGAACCGTTCTGAGAATAGTTCTTTGGTTCATACCATCCGCTTTCCGGGACCGGGTACCATTTTGGCGTTATCTGAGACACTATGCCGCTTCCTGTTTTCCCGTCTTTCGCCCTCAAATATTCGAACCCCCTATCAAACCATCCTTGGCGATGAGTTGGCGCGATGAGAGTAGCCCTTCCCACGCATCCGAAAGACAAATCGGAAGGAAGATTGTCAAAATGCAGGTTTACCGTCAGAACCTTGTTGCCGTCAACAATCGGCTCATATCGCCATTTTAGGTCTTTGTCGAGGAAATCCTTGAATTCATCCAAACTTAGCCCCATAATCCCCTCCTTATCTGAGATCGATGATGTCTATCGTGCCTTTCGGTCCCTGGACGCCTGTCGGCCCAGCGGCCCCGGTAGGCCCGATGCCCCCCATCGGCCCAGTAGGCCCGACCGGTCCTATCAATCCTTGGAATCCAGTGGGGCCCATCGGGCCAGTAGGCCCGACGATTCCCGTGGGGCCGACAGGGCCAGTGGCCCCTGTTGGGCCGACAGGTCCCACCCCGCCGGCTGATCCCGTAGGACCCAAAGGTCCTTGAGGCCCCGTCGGGCCAACGATGCTGCTTCCCTGTGGTCCGGTTGGACCCATATCGCCCTTCTCGCCTTTCACGCTATCGGTGTAAAGATGGGTGCCGTCTGTCATGGTGAAATCGAGACCGTTGTTCGAGCCCATCGCGACGCCTTTGATGCCATTCCCGGTCTCTCCGGTGGCTCCTTTCTCCCCGATCGCCCCTCGAGGGCCGGTCGCCCCAGTGGGGCCTTTTATGTCGTCTCTCCAGCACACATAAAAGAGATTGTAGTTTTTGAGATTGTTCAAACCCGGTCCAAGGGTGATCTTGTTTCCGTTAAGATCCGTGACCGAGATGGTGTCTTTCCCGTTAACCAAGGTCTCATATTGAGATTGCGTCAGGAAAACAGTGGGTATATTTTCAAATGGATTCGCCATATGAGACCTCCTTTCATCATTCTATTGAGTCGTAGAACACCACAGACCCTGGTTGGACATTGTATATTATCTTTTTCGTGCCGGAATCGTAAGACATTCCTGTGACGACCCCCTCTGCGGAGGAATTCCCGATGACGCCGGCGACATTAGCCGTGACACCATCCGTTCCGTCTCTTCCGGCAGCCCCTTTGAAATTCGCCACCTTCGTCCAAAGATCGGATTCGTTGTATCTGAATACATCGTTTGAAGATAGATTAAGATAATAATCCCCAGTTTTCGGAGATACGGGAGGAATCTGCCCCGTGACGGATTGGATCACGTTTCCGGCATTATCCGTTGCCACGGACTCTCCCGAGAACCATGTGCTGCCCGTAGGACCCAGAGCACCCGTGGGACCGGTGGGACCAATAGGGCCGGTTGGACCGATTTTCCCTTCGGGTCCGGTAGGGCCTATTAGGCCAGTGGGACCAAGGTTGCCTTGCGGCCCAGTTGGGCCGACTGGACCTGTGGGGCCAATTTTTCCTTCGGGACCGGTAGGACCGACGGAGCCCGTCGGCCCAATTTTCCCCTCAGGGCCAGTTGGGCCGACAGAGCCCGTTGGGCCGACATCTCCTTGCGGACCAGTAGGACCCATTGCCCCAGTTGGGCCAATTTTCCCTTCGGGGCCAGTAGGACCGACGGAGCCCGTTGGGCCCGCGTCTCCCTTGGCTCCCGTCGGCCCAATGGCCCCTGTAAAACCTCTGGGGCCCGTTGGACCGATTATATCCTGATAATAGCAAACGAAATATCCGTCGCTGGGAAGGCCGGTCAAGGTTTTTTTGTTGCCGTTGTAGTCGGTGACTTCCGTGGATCCTCCGGTTCTCAGCATCTCATATTGAGCCTGAGTGAGAAAATAGGTTTTTGTATTGGTAATATCTGCCATTCTCTTTTTCCTCCTTACCAGGCCACTTCCGTGTTTCCGTCATCGGAGAGCTTCACATAGAAAACGCCATGCACGGCATCGATCATCTCAGCGGCCGGAACATTCGTGTAGACTATCTTTTTTGAAGAATCGTCATATTCCATTGCGACCGTCACGCCCGTGCTAGCTTCATAAGAGCCACTGGATGAAGAGACCCCCGACACGTTTCCCGTCTCCCCTTTCGGCCCCTGCGGGCCTTTAACCTGAGCGATTTTCGTCCATTGTTTCTGCTCATTGTACCTGAATATCTCCGCCGTCGAGTTGTTGAAATAGAAATCCCCGACGACTGCGCCGACCGGGTCTGGATCGACGACGACGTTTCCCTGTTGGGTGGAAACCGCCGTGCCCGAATACCAGGTGCTTCCCGTTGGGCCGATCGCCCCAGTGAGCCCCGTGGGCCCGATGGGTCCGGTGTCGCCTTTGTCTCCCTTGGCGTGTACCTCCGTGTCGACTCCGCCAATGAGCCAATTCCCCGATGTGGGATCTATTGTCGGGGAGTAGCCGTTTTTAACGACGATGTTCCCCGCTTCAAGCGTCTCATCTTCGGTATTGGTATATTTCAGGCCGTAAGTGGATTCGGCTCCTGAGCCTTGCTGCAAAGAGCCCGTCACCTCTATGCTTTTGAGTCCGACGCCGGTATTTCCCGTAGGCCCGGTTGGGCCGATTTCGCCCTTATCGCCCTGGACACCCCTCGGTCCGGTTGGACCGATTATGTCCTGATAATAGCAAACGAAATACCCGTCGCTCGGAAGGCCGGTCAAAGTGGCCACATTGCCATTGTAGTCCGTGACGGTCGTGGTTCCGCCCGTTCTCAGCGTCTCATACTGCCTCTGAGTGAGGAAGTAAGTTTTTTTCTGCGTTATTATATCTGCCATGTTCTTCCTCCTCTCAATCCGCGACATCGTTGCCCGCGTCGTCTATCTTCGTGTAGAATACGCCATTCACGGATTCGAACATTGTTTTTATCGGCACGTTCGTATAAAGAATCTTCTTCGTCTCCTTGTCATACTCGACCTTTGTGGTGAGGCCGTTTTTCTGATCATAGCTCCCTTCGGCAAGAGCGGCCCCCTCCACGTTGCCGATATCACCTTTGGGGCCTTGAGGCCCTTTAAGGCTGGCGATTTTCGTCCATTCTTTCGACTCGTTGTATCTATATACCTCGCCTTTTTCCTCATTGAGGTAAAAATCCCCTATTTTGACCCCTTCGGGAGACGGATCGACGGAGACTTGCCCTTGGTCGGTTCCCACGTCGTTGCCGGAGAACCATGTGCTGCCCGTTGGGCCTATTGGCCCCGTTGGGCCGACCACGCCTGTTGGCCCTAAAGCCCCTGTGGGGCCGGTGGGACCCGTAAGACCGATTGGGCCCGTAGGCCCTACTGGGCCTATCAGCCCTTGGACCCCCGTGGGACCCATTGGGCCGGTGGGACCTGTAAGGCCGATTGGACCGGTAGGGCCGATAAGCCCAGTGGGACCCAAAGCCCCTGTGGGGCCGGTGGGACCCGTGAGGCCTATAGGCCCCGTTGGTCCCATCACCCCTGTGGGGCCTATTTGGCCAGTTGGGCCGATTGGGCCCGTGGCTCCGGTGGGGCCGATGTCCCCCTGCGGGCCGGTGGGGCCGATGTCCCCTTGATCGCCCTTCGCCCCAGTTTCGCCTTGGGGTCCCTGAGAGCCCCTCTCCCCTTTTGAGGAAGATCCAGAGCCCCCCGTTTCCCCCATTTCCGTCTCCAGTTGCTCCAACTGCTCCCTCAGATCAAGGTTGCTTCCGATTTTGGCGAAAATGAACGACTGCGCGAATTGGTTTCCCACTTTGTAGACATAGACGTAATCCCCAGTCTCCAGGTCGAATCCGAACTTGTTCGGAATGCCATGGATGACATTGGCATCGTCGGGCACCACGTAAATGTTGTAATTGCCGTCGCTTCCGGGGGATGCGATCTGGCATAGCGCTACTTGATCCTTTGAATCGAGTTGCTGTTTTATCAACTCTTTTATGAGATCAAGCATCGATTTGGCTGACTTTTCATTGTTGTTGCTCATGATGCTCCCTCCGTCGGTTGTGTTGACCGTCGAAATCACGACGGAAAAAAAGGAAAGGGTATCACCCTTTCCCAGAATCGACAGTCTCCTGTCTCAGCGGCGCTTGAATAAAAGCGCGTTTTTATTCATTACTTGCTTTCGTTGATTTTCTTCTCTTCTTCAGAAGTGACCATGAATTTGCGCGTGGTTTTCGCGCTTTTTTTTGCTTCTTTTGAAGAATCGATCATATTGTTGAACCATCCGATGGTCTCATTGATGTAATCGGCCAATTTCTTGAGGTCGTCTTCGCTGACTTCAATTCCAGCTTCTTTGCATCCCGCCACGACCGCGTCGATGACCATCTGTTGCTTCTCAGAGCCTTTCTTTCCGCTTGCTTCGGCTTCTTTCATGGCCGCCATGGCGATATCTTTGATTTTCGACCAATTTTTGTTTTTCATCAGTTCCGCTCCTTTTTTGACCAAACTCACCGCGGTCGGCACCAGGGCCGCGACAGCGATGACAAAACCAGCTATGAAAGTGATGAGATTCGCCCATCCTTCGACTGTGGTGGGCCAGATGGAATTTAAGATGATGATAGAGTTCATAATGTTTCCTCCTTTTTCCAAAGATATTTTTTAGAGCCAGAGCCCCATATGACGGCTTCTGCTTTCTCTTTGTACTCTTTGTATTTTGACGGATTGCGCTTATAGGCAACCCCATCGATCAGATAGGTCTTGTCAGGACCGGTGTATCCGACGAACTTCATCCCAATGGCTTCATAGGATCTGCCGTCGAATTTGTTGAAATCGCAATAGCTGAAAACCTCATCAGGATTGTAATCTTCGACGAACCTGGAAAACAGTTTGCCCACGCCGCCGATCACCACATTATTGGAGCCCGGGCAGCCGCGGATGATCTCCCAGGAATTGCTTCCCTTCAGATTGCGATTATAGCGGGTTTTGCTGAAGCTCATCAATTGCACCAATTCCCCCTCATGGAAAAGACCATAGGTGACTTGGGCATTGCGATGCCCCTGCAAATGCACTTTGTCATTAAGAGGCTTGGCCTCTTGATTAGTGATTTGCCTGATTTCGCATTTGCGAGCATAGATTTTTCTATCCACGATGCCAAGGGCTATCTTCAGCAATTGGATGATCTTGTCTTTCATGGCGTTCCACTCATATTCGTAGATGTGAATAAGACGGATGCCTTTCGATTCAGCCAGTTTTGATTTGTCAAAATGGTAATTCCTTTCTTTGACGGCATTCGAATGCCAATAATCGCCATTGAATTCGATACCCATCTTCTTAGAAGGAACGTAAATATCAATTTCCATTCCCCCCAAAACCTTTCGGTCATGGGAGACGAAGTCGATTTTCGATTGCTTCAGGAAAGACTGCAGCTCCAATTCGGGAGATGAAGTGTAAACAGAGAAATAATTTTCCCAATGATTCTTCTTTGCGGCGGTCCTCACTTTGTTATCCGAGCACCCCAATGCTTGAGCCGCCGCGGTATAATTTGGTTTGTCGCTGAAACTATCCGTCAGGAATTCTGCGAGCCTCTCTTCGGAAGCGAGAATTCTTGCAGATTTCTCAGATCCTTTGCCGACGGGATGATCAACGCCATATTTTTTGATGCAGTTTTCCCTGTAATGCGCTCTGACCGTCGATGAGGAAAAAGAGTTTTCCACTCCGAAACGCTCTTGGTTTGTTTTCCTTTTCGTAGCTTCTATGCAGGCTTGCGATTTGCGAATGTCGTTTTCGGCAAGCCATTTCAGCAATGTCCTCACGCTCACTTTGAATCGAGCGGCGGTCTCCAATATCGAATGGGAATTTGCAACATAATAATCATACAATTCTTCCCTAGAAGGAAGTTTTTTGGTTTTCTTTTCGCTTAACGCCTTTTTCGCCAATTTGGTTTTCGAATAGCACTCGACGCCATATTTTTCCAAACAGGTTTTTCTGCTTTTTTCGCGCACCTCTTCCGACTGCATGGCGTAATCGCAGCCCAAACGATCTCTCATGGAGTTCTTTCGGGTCTCTTCAACCCCTTCCTTGTCTTTTTTGATCTCGTATCGGGACAGCCAGTTTCTCACAGTATCCAGAGACACCCCATAGAAAGAGGCCAGCTGCTTTTGCGTTTTTCCTCCCAAATATTCTTTTTCTAATGCCTCTTTGGCGGGCATTTTCCAGTCAAGTTTATTCACGGGGGGTTTTTTCTCGGAGACGGCAAAGTTCCTGCATATCGTCTCCCTCCTTGTCTGAGCCACTTCCTCAGATGGTTTCTTGATATCATTCCTATGCAAAAATTTCTCCATGCCGCTGACGGATCTGTTAAAATGACCGGCAGTTTCCACAAGAGAACGGTGCTCGTTGACGTAATATTCCCTAACTTCTTCGGGATTTAATTTTGTCATTTTGCCCATCTGTTGTTTCCTCCGACCAATTCAAAAATAACATAAAGCGCGCCAAAGGTCAACAAGGCTTTTGGCCAAACGTTATCTTTTTGATAACGCCCAACCAAAAGCCTTGTTGAAGGCAGTTTCCCGCCTTGCAACAAGGCTTGTTTCATTCTTCTTCCTTTTTCTGAAATTGAGAACAAGTTTCCATATCCGTTATTTCAAAATGCTTTTTGACTGTGCACCATCTCTGAAACGGGCACACTTCCATACGCAACTTGCAAATATAACGATAGATGTCGCCTTTCCCTATCAGAAATCGACATCTCTCAGGCATGAAATGCTTTATTCTCCGACAGTGACGTCATCGCTGACAGTGGTGCCAGTGATGGTGATTTTGCTAGCGCCAGCAGCAAATTTGCCATCGGTCAAAGCAGGTTCAAAGGTCAAATTCTTATTATCCATCTTCATGACCTTGCCTTCTTTGGTAAGAACGTAGACAACGGGAATAAGACCCGCTTTCAAGCTGTCTTCATCAACAATCAACTCGCTGTAATTGTCCGAGGCATAATCGTTGAGAGAGAGAACGATGTTATAAAGATTCTGTTCGCCCATCTCGCAGGTGCTGTCGGAAGCAAGAGCAGAACCGGCCAAGCTGATGGTTTGGTTCTGAGACATGTTGAACGCCATTTCGGATCCGCCGTTCAAACGGAAACGAGGAATTTCGTAGGTGATGGTTCCGGCTTTCCTGCCATTGGAGGCAGAGCAGGCGTCTCCTGCGAAGACCGGGGCGGTAATGAGCAGCATATATTCGGCAGGAATGATATTCGACGTGACGTGGGCGATAATGGCATTTGGATCCTGCTTGCAATAGCGGACGCAGTAGGACTTGCCGGCCTTGAAATCGGCGCTGGTGATTTCTTTGCCATCGGTGAATTCATAGGTATTCCATTTTTCTTTGCCGGCTTCGAGGACCCAAACGTATTTGAGCTCGCCGCCGCAAGCGCCGAAATTGAGGGCGAGAGGCTGATCCGTAAGAGTTATTTTTCCCTCTTCGGCGACGACCGTTTCGGTGGCATAGCCATGGGAGCCTTCGTTTTTGAATTCGGTGCCAAGCTGTGCTTCAAGATATTCTTTCTTGAAAACGACATCCGTGAGGGTGATTTCGACGGCAGGATCGTGATAGAAGCTGAATTGAATAGGTGCGCCAGTTCCGCCACGAACGTCGTCTTTAGTAATGGTGGTATTGATACCAGAATCGGTTAAAGTTTTGGAAACGAAAGCCAATTCATAGCTTCCGTCTTCTTTTTTCTTAAAAGCTTCGACCGAACCAACTGATCCGAGAAAATACTTCATGTTTTTATTCTCCTTTAAAATTTTATTTTATAAAAATCACCTTTCGGTATACTGCTGAGCTTGATCGGTCGTCTTATACCCGTCTCCATACATATCCTTTTCGGTTTTGTACAGCCAATGCTCCAATTTGAAGCCTTTCGGGAAAGACACCATCCCGCTCATCATCGCCGACCTGGTGATCTTATAATTGATTAAATCGTCCACCAGACTGAGAGCCATGGCGAACTTTCGAATTGTCATGTCGTAAATGTCGGATAGCTTATAATTACTGGCTATCGACAAACCGACAATCTTTCGCTCCAGCGAAGCTGTAGCGCCGGCATTTGCTTTCTGCTCAAGAGCCAATCGCTCCTCGTAGTCAGCCTTCACATCAGGATCAACCCAAGAATCATTTTGATAATCAGAAAAATTCTGATACATAATGATTTCTCTCAAATCATTGAACATCTGCGATGTGACCGTTTTCCCATCAATCAAAAATGAGTAATGTTTCCCTTTTTCGTCCTTAACTATTTTTATCATCTCCAAATACTGAGATTGGTCTTCGTTGCCGCACTTATCGCAGATAAGCTTGGGCTCCTCAAACTTTTCTCCCTGTTTTGGAGGATTGGCCAAAAGGTTTTGGACTTCATTCAGGAATTTCACAAAAATATCACTGTGATATTCAATGATGTTTCCACATTTCTTGCATTTTAGACCATTCTTGAGATGAAAGACCACCTCAATCAATGAATTGAATCTGAAAGACCACGCCGGGCCTTCTTTCTTATCGTTCATTTTAGACACCAGAAAGTCAAGATTCGTCATCCGGATGCCTTCTGGCGTTTTGTTTTTGTCTAAGCTGAGACACGTGGATGCGGAAGCAAACTTCTCATAATCCCGAACGGTCGCCGGATATAATAGAAAACCATGAAAAGGGACCGGAAGGTCCAGTTTGAAATATTCTATCTCATCTTTGCGCAACTCGTCCGCGAGGGACTCGCTCAGGCCTTTATAACGGTCGGGCTTCGCCGCTATGGCCCCTGATTCTTCATTCGATGTCTGTGACGTCTCCTGATTGCTCGTCTCTCTGATTTCCTTATCTTCCGCCATATGTCACAATTGCTCCCCAGGAACTCCCATTGCCTCTCCGCTTGAATCGTTGTTCATGTTGCAAGCGAAGATTATCGAGTGCCCATAATAAGAGCGCCTGTTGTACAACGGCATGGTCGCCTTGCATTTGATCGGCATCCTCATGTTGAACTGAAGATACCCGGCGCCATCCAAATACAGGCCGTTGAACTCGGCCAGTATGCACTTCAGCAAAACCGTCGCGCGATTCTTGAAGGCAACAACAACATTGTCTTTCCCATCCGAATCGTTTGGATTCGCCAACGGATACAGGAACTCATCCCCGTCGCCGTTTATGGCGCTGATTTTGCTATGCGTCACAGTCTCGATCGTGACCCCCACCGTCGATCTCAGATGATCGACAGGAAGGACGTCTTCGACGTAAATGTACAAAGAACTGCATTGTTCTTGCCACGCATCATCAACAAAAGGCGAGAAGAAGACCCTCTTCGACGTCGGATTTCCGTTGTCGTAGCACACGAGCCCCCATCTATCGGCCTCGCTGACAGTTGGCTTGCTTAACGCGTCTAAGCTGTTGTACTTCAGCAATTTCCAGATTATGTCCGCGAATTTGGTCTGTGACTTGACCAAATGCGACACCATTTTGGCTTCTATGCCATCCAGATTCTGGTATCTGTTGAACTCATTGAAATCGCTGCGTTCCAAATAATCCATTCCTTTTACCTCCGAATCATCACTCCAGCCCTCTCATCGTCATCTTGAAAGACGAGGAGATTTCCGCGCCGGTTGGCGATTCGTCGGCTGGCACGAAGCATCTCACGGTTATGTCGCCGTTAGGATACAGTTTCTTTCTTCTCAAAGAGAAGCCCACACTGTCCTTCTTGAGCTCGAAATACGGGTTGTTGTATTGGTCGAATTCTCTCGACTCTGGCCAATTCTCAAGGGCGCACTCGACTTTGAATGCCGAATTCTCCCATTCGCCGTCGTAGGAATCCTTCAACACCGGAACGAATTCGACCGTCTCCGATCCAAGGTTCGCCGGTATGTAACCAGGCTCTTTGTATTCGATCCTGAATTCCCTGTCATGCGCGTCGTCGACGTCGATCTTCACTTTCGGCTCTTCCTCATACGCGATGCGGTTGACGAAGTCGTCGTAATGCGATTTCTCCGTGATCTCCATGTATATCCTCATCAGCCCCACATCCATCGGATTGTTGGTGCTGTTCGAATAGAATTTGTTTATGGCTTTCACCCTATACACCTCATCGTATCCGACGATGAAGCGCTGATTGAGCTTATACGCCATGGTGTATCTGTTGTGTTGGCAGATGACGGTCAGCCCCGATTGGGGCGATATCGCCACCTCGTTGTACGAAAGGTTGGTCGAGGAAAGGTCTTTTCCAAGTATGGCGGGCTCATAATGGTAATGGGAAACCCCCTGCGCGTCCTCATAGACGCTGCCCAAGGTGCCATTGCATCTCTGCGCCACCACGCTTGACGTCACTTTGACGTCATCCCTGTTCGTCACCAGCCAAACGTTCTTCGATGTTTGTTCCGCGAAAAGGTCGTAATTGGGGGCGAATCTGAATTTGCCTCCTATCCTGAACCTGTCCTCACGGATGTTTTTGAATACGAATCTTCTGCAGTCCTCTGAGATATCGGACCCTTTGTCGGTCTTCACCTGCTGGACCACGACCTCTATCGGCTTCCATTCCAGATCGGGATAGCCTTCGGTTTTCCAGTAATCGCCGGAATTCCATCCATCCTCATATTCGATGGTGACCGCGTTGGGCCTATAGCCCCATTCGGCTTCCACCTTCTGCTGAAGCGTCCTCAGATAGAAATTGTCCTTATCGTAATTCATCGGGGTTTGCGACAGCGACCCGTAAGCGCTATTGATGGGCATTTTGCCTATGTCTATCACTTTATTTGCCATCGTCAACCTCCGTTTGTCTCACTCCCTATTTGCCTTCCTTGTGGAAAGCGCCGCGGGCGGCGGCTTGTCTGAGGGAAGCGTTTATGAGACCGTCCACTATCCCCCTACATTCCATGATCTGGCGCTTGATCTGCGCATGGGTCATGGTTTTGTATTTCTCCTCATCGTACAATCCGTGGACTTTCACCAAAACCTTGGTGAGTTTCTCGTCGCACAGCACGTTGGAGGAAGCAAGCTCGTAGACGAATCCGTAGAACCACAGGGAGATATCCTGCTCTCCTCTGGACTCCGCCTCGATCATATACAACAATTTTATCAATTGGGATCTGAGATCCCTGAAGCACTGGACCTCGCCTTCTGGGGTCAGCCTTATGGCTTCTCTCTCTTCTTTGAGTTCTTCGTTATTTGCCAAAGCGGTACCCTCCTGTGGGCGTTGAGCCGATTCTCCAAGTAAGCTCAGAGATCAGCGTGTCCATGTCATGATTGATTTGGTTATGCCATTCAACTTTCGCCTTTGCCGAATTTGCCGGGCTGTAGAAACTCAGATCGGAATCCGAAAATATGTTTCTCATCTCTATCGCGCGGTTCATTTCCACGTCCCCCCATGCGGAAAGGACGCCGTAAGCCAGGATGTTCTTGACCTTCTCCAACATCGCTCTTATGTTGAAGTCGCCTCTGAATACCCCCTTGAAGTCCGCTTCGAATGCGCCGGCATAGTACCATGTCACGGTCAGTTTCTCCGTCTCCAGAACGGGCCTTTCGATCTTTACCGTATTGGTCTCAGGATCGTATTCGCCTCTCACTGGCTTGCCGCAGATGCGGTAGCTTATGGCGGAATTGTCAACCGGATGCGATACCAAAGCGTAAGTATCCACGTCTTCGCCATCAATGATCTCGACTTTGCCGACCGGGTCTGAATAGACCGTCAGCTTATCCGTGATCTCCGTCGGGCTCGTCCATTTGTGGAGCCCGTTTATGAGAAAAGGCCTCATCTCCTGCTGAAAGCCAGCGGGATCGAGGACATAATCTCTTCTGATATCGGGGTCGTCAAAAAGATTGACTGCCCTATCGAATATCTCGCTGAATAGGATCATTTTCTGACGCCTCCTTTGATTCAAACAAAAAATCCCTTTACGCCAAATCTATCGGGCGCAGCTTCAGGTCCATGCCGCTGGCTTCGATGGCCTCTCTGGAGAAGCCGTTGCTCGTGAGCCTGTTGAGCATGTCTATCTTGCTGCGATCGTTATATCCAGCCGCGCCTTCTATAAATTTCTGCTTATAGAAGAGAACGAGGCTCTCTTTCTGGCTGTCCATGGTAAGGGAATCCCATAAGGACTCGACCTCGGATGCCGTCATGCGCCCAAGCTTGTTCAGGGTGTCCGCTCCAAGCTTAAGCTGACTGAAGGTGTAGACGCCTTTTTCCGCGGCGACTTTAGCATCTTTGTCTGCCAAAGCCAGAATCCCTTGGTCGAACCACGAGCGGTATTTGCCGACGAGGGCGTCCAATTGGGATCTGCTGAGAGAGAAAGTCTCTCCGTACTTAGTGCAATGCAGGCTCAGCCCCGAGCCTTCCACGAATAGATAGCCTGGGCTGGCGGAAGCATAGACCAAAGTGACGTCTGCGGACGAGGCGGCGTAAGCTGTTTGGGCCGCTGTAGACGTCTGGGCCTTCAGCAGCTGAGCCTGCATCTCCTGCAGCATCTGCATCATCTTCGCGTTCATGTCCTGCGAAGCCTTCAATTGAGCCGCAAGGGATTCCTTCTCGGAATCTGCGGCGGCGACCGGCGCTTTTGGGGCGACGGTTGTTTTCTTTGTTTCTGACATATTGATTTATATCTCCTTTTACCTCAAGGGCGGATTCATTTCACCGAATACACCCATACTTTGTTTCCCGAGTCAAAAATACGCTTATATCCTTGCTCATGCATTATTTTATCTTCGTCTTTCATCTGACACGAATATCTGGATCTCACTTCACCCCTCCTCTTCCACCAAACGTAATTCGGCTTCGAGATATGGTCCAGAGTGAAACCCAGCTTTTCATACAGATCACCTCTCATTTTAGAGATGTCGCTGTAAGAAATGATCTTCTGACCAGAGACGGCGTTTTTCTTTAGGAAATAGGAAAACAATTTGCTGGCCCCTCCCAAAACGCGCACGTTCCGGAGAGAGCAGTATCTCGATATCTCCCAATCGCCGGCTTTCGAGAATCTAGGTTTGCAAAAACTCATGAGAGCCACGAGTTGGCTACCGTCATAGAGCCCATAGCAGACAGAGCAACGGTCGTTGCCTTGGAGGTGATTGGCATCCAAAAATGCTTTTTTGTCCTTTTTAACAATCTCCTTGACAGCGGTGTCTCTCGCATAAATGCGACGAGCGCCGTCATCTGAGAGGAGCTCTCGGATAATGCTAAGCATTTTTTCCTTTTTTGTCGGATTCTCCCATTCATATTCGAAAATATTGAAAATGAAAACCCCTTTTTGCAGCGCCAACAAAGATTTTCTCTGATGATACAGGAGATCTTTTCTGGCCTCGCTGTGCCAATAGCTTCTGTTGAACTCGATACCAATCTGCCTGGCTGGAACGTAGAAATCTATTTCTTTTCCAGAAAGGACCGACCTGTCGTGCTCGACGAAATCGACATTCATCCCTACCAAAAACGATTTTATTTCCTTCTCCGGCAAAAAATCGCGGTATCCTATCAAATCCTGCATGCCCCAAGCGTTGATTTTGTGGCCAACAGCTGTTTCGCTGCAACCAAGGTCCGCCGCAATCTCTACTATGGTCGGTTTTTCACCACCATATTGAGAAGAAATAAAATCACGAAGGTTTTCTTTTGTTGATAAGACCGATACGGCCCCTTGCGTCGCATGAATCTGACCCACATGCTCAACCCCATACTTCTCATGCATGCCTTCCTTGAATTTTTTGCGGAATTCCTCATTTTGCATAGGGCTTTTGGCGCCGTATTTTGCCAAATTGGCATCTTTTATTTTCTTCTTTATCTCCTCAGAGGCAAAGACATTATCAACGCCATATTTACTACGCACAGTAGCAATGGCTTTGTTTTGAACCTCTTCGCTTTTGAGGCAGCAGTCAACGCCATATTTTTGCAAGCAGGTGTTTTTTCTGCACTCTGAGATTTCCTCTGCGGTTTTTTTCACCCCGAATCTCTTCAAAAGCTTTTGGGCGGTGCTTTGGTTCATGCCGAATTTCTCCGCGCATTCCGCAAGGCTGTGTTTCCGCAGGCAATAGTAGTCATAGAATTCCTCTTTCGTAGGCGTTTTGTAATGCTTTGAAAGCGAATCTTTGATCTTCGATACCACATCGGCCCTCTTGGAGACGTTATCTACCCCGTATTTGCCGAAGCAGGTCTCTTTTCTTCTTTCCAGGGCCTTTGCGTTGAGCTTTTCCCTGGAACCGTATTTCTCCTCTATGGATTTGCTGATGGACTGTTTGAGCAAAGCTGCGTCTTTTTTGATGCCATAATGGGAAAGCCAATGACTTATGGTCGAAACCGACACGTGATAATGGGAGGCCAATTCGTCCTTCCTGAGATTTTCCAGTATGTATTTGGAGCGAAGCTCCTCTTTGTCTGGCATGTCGATTTTTTTGCCCATAGAGTCTCCTTTCCGCAACAAAGCGATATGGTTGTGGGTCAGCTTTTGCCAACCCACAACCTATCATAATGCAAAATTACTTCGATTGCAAGCTATTAAGCGAGCTTGATGGTTCCATATTTTGAACCAGTGATGGTAGAGACGCCATAACGCATCTCAACAGACAATCCAAGACGGCTGTCAGAGCACATTTCAGGAACGAAATTCACAGAGACCTCATTGCCTTCGAAGACGATCTTGACAGGTTTATCACCAGCGGCAGGGATCATATACATGACCTTGTTGTCAAGAGCGAGCTTGGCAGTGGTGTTGGTGGTTCCAGGAACCAAAACGTTGTCAACCGCGATGATTGGGGTGCCGAGATATTGATCGAGGTAACCGACTTTGTTCATCTCTTCGCCGACTTGGACTTGGTAGTTGCCTTGCAGGGAAAGAGCGCTCAAAGCGACCGGGGTGCCAATGACAATGACGTTCATTCCGCCATTGGCAGCAGAGACTTTGGCCTTAAGATCTCCGAAGAGTTCCGGGGTAACGCCATTGATGGTGTAGGCAGAACCGAATTCGGTGGTGGCAGCGGTCATTCCTTTAATGGCTTTGATGAAGATGTGGGCCATGAAGGAACGAGCGATGCGAACGCCCCAAGAGCCGATGTTGAAAACACCGGAGGCCAATGGATACCAGTCAATGTGGGTATCGATGGTGTGATTGGTGGCATTGACAGTGATTTCGTTGTCGAACAGAGGTTGATCGACGCCTTTGCGGACGCCTTCGCCTTTGCTGTTGACGCGGAATAGGTCATTGCTCTCAATGACGAATCTCGCAGTTTCGCCGTAACCAACTTGATGAACTTCAGCAATGAATCTTGCGAAAGCATCATTAACGACTTCTGGGACAATGGCAGAGACGATTTGAGCCAAAACGACATCAAAGTTCTCGCGGACGTTGGTGCTGTTCTTGACCTGGGAATGATTGAAGACTTTCAGGCCTTCGTTTTCATACATGGCTTCGAATTTGGTGCCTTCGACAGCGAATTTGGCCATTCCTTCAAGGACAGCTTTGTTCTTTTCGTCATAATCAGCAGGTTTCTTGCCATCGTAGTAGTCTCTCGCTAATTCAAGAGCGGAGTCAACGATAGCGTTTTGATTCTCGTTGCTGGAACGAGTGTAGTTGAACATCTTTAACATATTCTCGTTTCCTCCTCAATTATAGGCTGACAACTTCGCAAAGGAAGATGTTGCCATTGGCTTTCATACCGACGGTCATGCCTTTTTCGGCAATGATCTTGACGGCATAGCCGGAAGCCGGCTTCTCGTCAGCGACTTTGTGCGTATACTTGCCAGCTTCGGCAGTGGCGAATTTGCCAACGGTCGGAGCGGCGTCGAAATTGTCTTCGGCAAGCCAGAACTTGTCGTGAAGGGCCAAACGGCGGACGCGGAAGACCTCGCCGGCAGGGATCATCAAATCGTGCAATTTGACTCCCAATTTGTATTCGTTGCCAGCAATAGCGCCTTCGGAAATACCGGCATAATCGGCGATGACGACTTCTTCGCCATCAGCAGGCTTTTCGGCCTTGTAAGTATCATATTCGGCATCCCCGTAGACGTCGTCGGTGACAAGATCACCCAATTTGACGAGGGAGCCATCTTTGATAGCCTCGGCAGCTTTGGCATTAGCAAGCATGCTATCCAAAACATTAGAGGCCATTTTTCCAGAATAAACCATGTTTTTCAATCTCCTTTATATTCATCAATATATGAGAACAACGTTATTTTTCGCCTTTGCTATAAGCTTTGAGCGTGTCCCATGAGGACTTCTTCCTGGAAGACTTTTCGGCTTGGTCTCCGGAAAACACCTCAGGGTTGCTTATAGGCAACGATATATCGTTGTTTCCATCTTTGTTGCGATTGCTGTCGAACACAGCAACGGCGATATCGGTTTTCAAAGTATCGATATCATGATACTTGCCATCCTCGCATTCTTTGCAGAATTTCTCTTGAATGGACTTGTCGCATCCGGAAGAAGCGACGAAGGAAATCGCTTTGGAAACGAATTCCTTGCGTTCATAATCCGCGATTCTCCTCTTGTCTTCCTCATTTGTCTTTGAGAGTTCCGCGAATTTCTTCTCGGACTCCCCGCATTCATGTTCGAGTGAAGCACATTTTGCCTCAAGCTCTTCATATTTCTTGCATGATTCCTCGCAATTTTCGTATGAGAGAAGCTTCTCTTCTTCGGAAGGGTCCATGACTTCGGCGTCCTCCGCGAGGCTGCCGACGGCTTTGGCCAGCAGACCAGTGACCTTTTCCAGGTTCTTCTTCGCTCTTTTGACAACAGCCACGACATAGTCGGCATTCTTGATAGAATCCCTATTGTCGCTGTAATAACCTATGCACCCGTCGAAACTGTCTAAGTCATATTTAAGTCCGGACATCAGGCAAGCCAAATCATAAACCCCGTCGTTTTTGAGGGGTTCGTCTTCAGACTCTGCCTTGATTCCCTCTTCGGGCTCGTCTTCCTCGAGCGATTCGCAGTGATGCTCTTCCTCTTCAGACTCCTTATGAGGCTCTTCATGCTCGCCCTCATCATGCTCGTCTTCATCATGGCCGTCTTCATCATGGCCGTCTTCATCATGGCCGTCTTCATCATGATCCGGTTCGGGTTGGGCTTCGTCTTCCTCATTATTCTCTTTTTTCTCTTCCGAGGACTCTTCCGAAGATTCAAAATCTTTCTTTTCCTCTTCGGGTTTCGTCTCTTCTTCATCCAGCATATCCTTTGCCTCCTCTTTTGACTCGTCCCCCTCAAGTTTGGCATAAGCCATCCTCAATTCGGAGCTTTGTCTCTCATAGTTGTCCGTGCCGACCATGTCGAGCACCGACAGTTCGGCATCTTCGATGCCAGGCTCGATCTTTTTGCCGTTCCTCGATCCAAGTATCGTTATTCCGACAAGCTTGAAGTCGTTTATCTTCATGACGCCGTTCGGCAGATTGTCGTAATCGAGGACGTCTATCTCGACGGAGATGTTCTTCGTCGGGCCTCCTTGTTTTTGGGCTCTGAGAGCGTCTTTCAGCAATCTCTTCACCTGCTTGAAGGAATATTGCGTCCAAAGGGCGCAGGTAAGCGTTATCCACTTCAACCCGCCATCTTCCACGATTTTCACCTCATCCTCGGATCTTATCAGCCCAAGGATTCTCTCGCCGTTGGAGCCAAGGGTGTTCCAATAGGACATCCCCGTCTCCCCATCTTTCTCCCAAGAGCCGTTATGGCTCTCGAAATCGCCATTGCTGAAGCATCCCAGAATAGGCTTGTTGTAAAATGTCGGCAAAGCCTTTTCCATGGCCTCCGGAGTGAACCAGGACATATTCCTGTTGGGGTTCGCGTCGCTGATGGCTTTCATGGAAAGCTCAAGGAAATCCTTTTTGAGCAGCTTCTTGATTTTGATCTGCCTGGCGTCAACGTCGAACACCATTTTCTTATTGCTGTTTAGCATCGCCGTTGCCTCCTTTCTTGAATTCCTGTCTCATCTCCTCGTCCACGGCGCTAGCCTTGAAGACTCCGGAAATGCTGTCCGCCGCACGCGTGACAGGCACTTTTCTCGCGTGCCATTCCTTATCGCCCCATTCCGGGTGAAGGTCCATGTACTCGGATACCAGGAATCCAAGCATCACCTCGTCGTTCTTGTCATATACCGCCTGCATGATGGCGCTTTTCGCCCCTCTGTCTTTGAAAAACTGATAGGAAGCGGGATCATCGCGCAATTCTTCGACGTTCTTGATGATCAGACCTTTTCTGCTGGCATCCATTCTGTCAAGCAGAGAAGAGTATATGGCAACCTGGTAATCCTTCAACCTGCCTCCGACCGAGGCCAGATTGTCGTCCCACGACTCCCCCATAAGGCTGAATTTATAGAAGTTGATGTTGTTCAGGGAATGCGACCCATTATGGAACATACAGAAAAAGGCTCTTTGCGAGCAGGTCTTTTTCATCACCGAATCCAGCGTCTCTTTAATGAACTTCCTGAATTCGACGTTCTTCTTCTCCTCTTCGGGGGAATATTTCTTTGGGAGGGAACTCTCATTGAGGACCGTCAGCATCTTATTAATGGCGGAGGATTGGGCTTCCATCCATTTCTCCATCATGCTTTGCTGCGATTCCATCCATTGCTTGTTGCCCTCCTGCTCTTTCATGAACATGTCATGAATCTGTTTGGAAGCGTCGACCGACTTCTGCATCACGGCTTCCTCCCTTTTGCTGATGTCTTCATTTCTTTTCGTTATTTCCTCATTGTGCGCCTGGAATTGCTTCGATGCAATCCAAAGGCCGACTCCAATGGCAACCAAGACAACGCCGCTGATTCCCAGCTCCACCCAATGACTGACGCCCATGTCAGTCAGCATATTCACCATTGCCATAAGATTGCCCGCCTTCCCGTTATTTGAGATAATGGGTGTAGTCGGCAATGTGAATGTTGAGTTCGGAATCCCCAAGTGCATCAGTTGCGTCAAGCCATTCAGCGGCTTGTTTTCTCAGAGGAAGAACCCTGTCAACCAGAAAATTCTCAAGCCATATCCTCACTTCAACGTCATCATTCATATCGGCATCGTCAATAGACAGGATGACATCCTTTCTCAATTCCTCGAAATAATCGGACAATTGAGCAAAAACCTCTTTCGCGTTTCCGTATTCGTCTTTGTAATCCGGCGTCCCATATCTCACCGCTCTGCCGCCCAGCTTATCCATGAAATCGCTGACATCGTCAGCGAGCTCCGGCAACCTGTGTGCGACTGGCGCATGAAGGGCGTCAGCCAGATTGTTCAGATGCAAATGCTGCAGATTATAGCAAAGATTGTCTATCTTTGCGTTGCCGTTAAATAAAACCTGCAAGACTCTATTGAGCGATTCTTGCGTTTTTTCAGTCATTAACAACATCCTCTTGCCCTCCTTATGTTTTTTTCATTTCACCGTGTATACCCATGTTTTCGTTCCACAGTCGCATACGCGATGATAGCCAAGAGAATGCATTCTCTCAACTTCTCCCGCTTTTTGCTCTTGATAGCGGGTTCTCATGTCTTTTGTTTTGAAATTTATCCACACATAGTTCGGCGCATTCACCGAGACGCACTCAAAGCCAAGGATTTTATATAAATCTCCTTTTGTCTTTGTAATGTCATTATAAGAAGAGACGGTATCGCCACTATTCAAATGTTCTTCTATAAATTCTTTAAATAGTTTTGAGGCCCCTCCTTGCACCGTCACACCGTGCTTTGTGCAATATCTTGTCAGCTCCCATGTGTATTTATTGTTTTTAGGATGAGAAAAAGTCATACAAGCAACCAATTCTCCATTGTATTTCAATCCATATCCGAGATTGGCCCCCGAATTTCCCTGTATGTGGTTCTGATTCAGGAATTCGGAACGCTCTTTGGAGGATAATTCCACCAAAACGCATTTTCTTGCGGGAATCTTTTCTTTGTTCAGAATCAAAATAGAACTCAAGCGGTCTTGGATGGATTTCCTAATTCGGGGATCGTTCCATTCTCTTTCAAAAATAGTAAACAGAAAAACCCCTTTCTTTTCGGCGTTAAGAGATTTCTCCTGAGCCTGAGTGGACCTTCCGCCATGATCGGCATAGAAAATATCGCTATGCCAATAATCTCCGTTGAACTCGATTCCGATTTTGTCATCGGGCAAATAGATGTCTATCTCTTTTCCGTTCAGGACACTTCGGTCATTCTTGACTATGTTCTTAACCCCCAAATATTCCAATAAATCAATGATCTCGTCCTCATAGCAATATCTTGGCGGATTCAAAGAGACAAGATCTTCCAATCCCCAGTTATGAACCTTCTCATAAATGACTGTTCTGTCGGATAGATTAAAGTAATCCTTCAATTCGTACACAGAGGGTTTCTCTGGTAGGGAAGAAAGAAAACCTTTCATCGCATCTTCTTCTTTCCAAACATCGAGATGATGCATTTCCTTTTGCATGTGATTCTGAACTCCATATTTCTCTAATGAAGTTTTAATTCTTTTCTCTCTATATTCTTTCGTTTTGGAATAATTATCAATGCCATACCTGTTTCGCGTGGTGCTCTTAATTTTTTCTTTTATTTCCTCTGACTTCATGACATTATCGACCCCGTATTTTTCCAAACAGGTTCGGGCCGCTTTCTCTTTTACATTCTGTAACTGCAAAGTCGAGACAACCCCGTATTTGTCTTCCGTCTTGCGTCTGATGACATCGTAACGAAGCTCAGGGTCTTTGAACACCCCGTAATAAGAGAGTATCCTATGGAATACCGCGTAGGTGATCCCCAACGACTCGCACATTTCCTCAGAGGACCTGTTCTGCGTCAAATACTGGGTTTTCAGCCAATCTACCGTATATTCTTTGCCGCAGACGGTGAATCTTTCCGCATCGATAAGCCTGATTGGGCTGTCCGCGGCGGTTTTGTTAGCCGCGCCGTATCTGACGATATTGGTATTTCTGATTTTGTTTTTCACTTCCTCAGATTTTTGCGTCTGGGAGTATATCTTCGATTTGTCCTCTTTGGATCTCCGTATACCGTAATTCCTGAGATAGCGGTTGAAGGTCGCTCTTGCGACGCCAAAATGATCGGCGCATTGCTGGGCGGTGTGAAGCCCACGGACATAATATTCTTCTATTTGCTCTTTGGTGATGTTGTTTTTTTTGCCCATATGCCCCGCCTTCCTTTCCTTATTATATCCGAGAAGGAGGCGAAAGCAACCTTTTTCGGCTGCCTCACATGTCGTCTCCCAGCCAATACATCGACGGGTCGATGCCGGGGGCGTCGTAGTCTCGGGTGAAAGGGTCGCCGACCAGCTGCTCGGAGGTCTTGCCTTCGCCTATTTGGCTCATTGCGTCCTCCTGGGCGTCTTTGCCGGCCGACAGCATGTCGAGGTAAGAGGAGGAATCGTACTCCGCCGCGTTTGAGTACAGCCCGAAAGGCACGTACCCCTCATGGATGGAGTCTCCTCCGGCTATCGCTTTGGGAACGATGTCCCTGTTGTCCACGTACGGATTGACCATCTCCACGTGCACGCCGTTGCCGCTGCTGTAATAATGCGTCGGCTGCCCGAGGAACCACCCCACTGTATAAAGAGTGCTCGTCCTTCCGGTCCTGAGCGCCTCCGTCACCATGGGGTCCGTGGACAGCTTTCTGTAGTCCAGGCCCCTCCCGCTCGCGTTGTTGGCGAACATCACCATGGCTGGAAGCCCTTCGGTGTCCAGCACAGGGACTATCACCGGCTTATGCAGCCCCCAGGCGGCCGCGATCCTTGGATAATCCTCCCGTCTTACGTACATCAAAGAATCGGCGGTGGAGGTGATGCCCCCGCCGCCGACGCCCCGTTCCGTGAATGTCTGCGAGGTGAATGCCATGGGCTATTCCCCCTCGTCTATTCTTTCTTTGCAGGCTTCGCAGACGATCTGCCCGTCTTCGAGCTCAGCCCCGCAGATGGGGCATCTCGCCTCCATCGTGTCCCTGTTTTCCGCCGTGTTGCCCCCGGCGTCCCTTGAGGCCGCCGTGGCGTCGTTCTCGATGTCATTCTCATCGAGGGCCGGCCTTCCGACTTGGCTTTCGTCGGAGATCGCGTTTTGCTCCGCCTCCGCGGTTGCGGTGGCAGTTGACATCCAGGTGGAAAAATCTTTGTAAAAATCCAAAGTCTTGATGTAAGACATTATCGCTTTGGTATCTCTTAAGGACAGATCTTCGGCGGATGCGAGCTTCGGCAGCAGGAAGGTCGCCCCTCCGGCCACAAGCTCCTTGAGGTATTTCTTCTCATTCTCGAACGAGAAGATGTCGCCCCAGATATGGAGCGTCCAATCGTATTCGAATCCAAGTTTGTTCCTGATCACGAAATTCAGCGCCCTCTCAAACTGAAGGGTGACGTATTTCTCGCGCGCGGCGGCCAAAAGCTGAGCCGTCTTCACCTGAGAGACGTTTGGTTTATCCGTGGTTATGGTCAAACCGCCCTCTCCGGCGCTGGTAACGAAATTCTGCGTCGCCTTCGTGATGATGTCGCTCGAATTGACATCGGCGCTGAGCTGCTGCAATTTGATATTCTTGGCAGGCCACATCCACGCCTCCACATTAGTGGAGGTGACGGCGTTGAACATATCCTGATACCCTTGGATGACCTCTGGGCTGAAAACGGATTCGTTCTTCCCGGCTCTGGGGCTGGGAATCGTTTCTATTTCGCCAGTAAGGACAGCGGTAAGAGGCGTGCTCGCGATGAGCCCGGCCAACTTGCCGTAATCGCTCAGTTCCTGCAGTTTCTGCAAAAGCCCCATCGTGTCGGGGGCGACCCAGGGGTTTGAGTTGTCGCTCCCGAAAGTGAAGCACATGTCGGCGGGGAGCCTCAGCCAGAAGAAATAGCTTCTCGCCTTCTTCCCCAACAGCTTCTGCTCTATCATGGACGGATAGGAAACCCCTTCGTATAGAAAGGAGTAATCCTTGGCCAGATCGTAATTTATCGACGCGACCCCGTTCTCGTCCTGATACACGACGCCCTTAGAGGTGATGTCGTTCCATGCCTTCACCATGAACTCGCCGAAATCGGCCGGGGAATTCCCCATGTTCATGAAATACATCATGTTGAACGAGACAAGGAAGCCGTTTTGACCTATGCCGACCAATTTCACCCATTCGGTAGGAAGTTTCTGGAAAGTCGCGAAGGCCGTTTTCTTGTTCTTGCCCTCCCCGACGAATTTGTTCCTGAGGATGTAGCTCTGTTTGCCCTCCCTCTTGACTTCCAGCGCCATGGTTTTCAAAGTGGTCGGGATATTGAAGACCCGCAGCCAATCGTGCACGAGGTTGTCCTCGTTTTTGAAATCCTGCGCCTCATATTCGCTTTCCTTCTCAAGAAGAGGAGGGGTGACGTAGTATTTGTATTGCGGGATATCCGCGGCGCGGCGCAGGATGTTGTAGTATATCTGCTGCGCCCCGCTCTGAGACCACGCGAGGCTTCTGAGCTCGGATTCGTGCCCGCCTGGGTTCTGAAGGAATTCCAGAATATGGGCTTTGTCGAACTCCCTCGCCCCGCTGTAGAGGTTCTTGATCCTCTGATTCTGAAGGAAAGGGTTCAGTTTGTTGTACTGCATGGCCGTCGCGTTGATGTAGCGGGAATCCTCCTCGCCGCTTCTGTGGGAGTCCGCCTGCATGATCTTGTTGTACGTCTTTTGGTACCTCGCGCCGAGATCCTCCAAAGTTATGATGCCCGACTCTTTCTCGGACATCTCGAGTTTCTCGACGCTTTGCTCGTCGACGGTGTCGAATTCCTTTTCCGGGTGCTTTCTAGGCCTTCCCGCTTTCTTTTTCTTCGTTTCTGGCATCAATAGGCCCTCCTTTGCGCCCGGCGGATGAGATTATCTCATCGGTTCTTCTGTCTATGATATCCAGCGCGTCCGAGATGCGTCTGAATTCCCTCTGGGATTCCGCCTCATAAGTCCTTGAGTTGATCGCGACCAGCTGGTCATACAGCCAGCCGTTGACGCAATTCTCCTCATGGGGCTCGTTCTCCTTGCCGTATTCCTCGATGAAGAACGCAGGGTATCCGGCTTTTCTCAGTTTGGCGCCCACCTTCCTCGCGTCGACCTTCTGGATGGTCGAGCCGAAGTACAGGCAGCCGTTGATGTAGAGAAGGTTGCCCATTTTCCCCAGGTCTTTGTAAAGGCTCCCGAAATTGCCGGCGCCGTTATGGAAATTACTCGTAATCTTGCAGCAAATCATAGTCTCTCTCCTTTCGCTTCTGGGTCCAATCGCCCAAAGCCGCGATAAAACGGCTGTTTTATTCGAGAGAAATAATGCTGATTCTCTCCTTTATCCATATATACAAATATCGTTTTTCGTGACTCCGTTTTAGTCCGCAAACGGGTTTTTCCCCGCGAAAGGAGACGGGTTTCTGCGCCTCGTCTCGCCCGGGAAAGAGCTTCTCTCCATCCTTCCGAACCATTGGGAAGATTTGTCGGCTTGGGGCTTGGCCACCGACTCTTTGTTGAAATATCTCAGGTAATCGATGCCGCCGTCGTCCCCCAATGCGCTGTCTTGCTGCAGCTGGTCTATCCACCAGCAGGCCATGATGGCGACGTAGTTCCTATCGTCGTGCATCTTGCTGCTCTTTTCGGGAGACAGACCGAAGGTCACCGTGCCTTTCGGGGTTTTGAATCTCGTCATGCAAGCCATCTCCTCCTTCATCATGTCCATCTGGATCAAGGAGGCCAGCTCGTTCCGGTTGAGCTTCCTCTCCGTGCCATCGTCGAGGACGATGTGGTCGCCTTTCGGCGCGCGCGGCGGGAATTTGATGTCGCCCAGCGGCACGAGTTTTCTTGCCGACTCGAAAAACTGGTTTCTGTATCTCGTAGGCTCAAGGATATGCAAGGATCCCCCAATTGCGTGAGGGAAAGCCTCAGCCCATCGTTTCATGTTTTCGGAATCCTCATCATAAAGCCCTGGATGCATATTGCCCCTGGAGTCTTTCCAGTCTTTGCAAAGCTCTTGGGCGATAGCGGGGGCTTGTCCCCCTACGCCTGCGTCCATAAGGACGGTGACGTTCTCATAAGGGTAAACCTTATCTCTGCCATTGTATTCGTAAATTATCTCTCGGAGCCTTTGGACCTGCTCGTCGATTCTCATGGGTCTCTTTGACCCATCGCCGAACGTGACGATGAGGTTCTCCATGTGGATGAACCTGCCCCTTATGTGCCCGTCGTCGTCCGTCAGTATTTCCGTGATGAGCACCGGGGCGTTGTCCACCTTCGCGGCGGGGTCGTAGGTGATGAGGTATTTGTGTTTTCTCCCTCCCCAGCCGAGCTGCGGCGGGATGTTCTCCTCGTTCTGCGCGATGTCTGTCCTCGACACGACGCAGTCCTCGATATCGAACCTGTCGAATATATTGTAATACTCCCTGTTGCAGGCAATCTCGTTTTCCCTCCTCTTCCTCTCGATTTCCTCTTGGGAAAGCAAAGGCTTGACGCTTATGCCGTTGATCGTCGGATGCAGAGGGATCTCGCAATTGAGGTCGGCGACGAAGTATTTGTCGTTGCCGACGAGCATCTGCTTCGTGCCTTCCCTGTATTTTTCCCAGAACAATGAGTTGGTGTCGGAAGCCGATCCGACATACAGCCTTAGGTTCGGGACCTCTTGGGGATAGACGTCCGGGTCGTAGGAGGCACCAGTTTTAAAGTCAGCACTTTGAGTGACGAATGGTTCCGTTGCATCAAAGAAATCCTTTGGAATTGTTCCAGCTTCGTCATAAATGTTAACATTACTTCTTTTGCCCCTGACGGTTTTCGCCGTGCCGGCGACCGCCTGAATGAACGAATTGTTCGACAGATCGCATCTGTCGCCCTTCTTGGCGTCGTGGGTGAAGCCATCCGAGTCCGATTTGGATTTCGCGACCTCATCCCAGAACACGGTGTTGTCGCTTATCAAAGTCTTGACGGTGTGCTTGGCGATGCTCTCCATCGTCTCGAACGTCTCATTGGCCTGCCTGGAGCCGCTGGACATGATGTGTATCTTCGATTTCGGATACAGAAGGGACCTCGCTTGCGCGAAGATCCCCACGAGGAACGATTTGCCCGCGTTTCTCGAGCATACCCAGACGACGTATTCTTTGTTCCAGGACATGGACAGAAGCCATTTCTGGTAATCCATCAAAGGTATCTGGAAGATCTTCTCCACGAACTGGACGGGGTTTCTTCTGCCCCACTGGATCAACGACACGTACTTCCTGAGAGACTCTTCGTCCCTCAGGGTTATGCCATTGTCGGTCATGTTTCCGTAAACGCTCAGCATGATCACTTACCGTCCCACATTTTGTATTCCCTGGAGATGAATTCCTGGATTTCGGCCTCTGAGATCCCCTTCTTCCGGTATTCGCCTTCCAGCTCTTCCAGTAGCTTCTGCTTCGTTATCTTGCTGCGGCAGATCCTCAAAGCCTCCAAAGCGTCTTTCGAGACCCTTTGAGCCTCATGAACCATTTCTGATTGCTGAGACAGGATATCGGCGTAATCTGTTCCGGATAATTTAACCTGGTTCATCTGGGCGCGGAAGCTTATCTCCGCGACCTCCCCGATGCTTTTTGACGTGGCTTGGTCATAATAATTCGTTATGCCGTCATCGTAATACTGAGTCTCAACCTGATTCATGACATCCGAAAGCATGCCCCTTCCGCCGTTGCCCAATGTTTTGCCCGTCGAGAACCCGTTTTCCTTCGACGTCGCGTTGATGATCGCCTGTATCTTGGCGATCATCGCCAGGAGATTGTCTATGGTCTCCTGGGTTTCGGGATCCACTTCGCCGCCTTTGAGAAGGTCGGAGACCCTGTTCTGGTATTTGGCGATGGTGGAGTAGTTCTTGACGATCTCTATCGCCGCTTTCTGCTTTGTGATGTCTTTCCTCAAATTATCGGTCAACAACCCCGTAAGATCTCGATAAAGCTGCGGCTTGTCTTGCTGAAGCTCCTCCTTGAAGGGGTCATAGCCGATGATGCTGATGATCTGCTGCCTGTTCTTTTTGTCATCTTCGGAAAGGGACAGCAAGCTCAGATCCTCGCTGTAGACCTTCTCGAAATTCTCCCTCTTCAGCTGTGATCTGAAAGTCAGCCCCGAGTATTTCGGATCCGCTTCCAGATACCTGATGTACAGCTCAGGCATCTGCTCGAGCGCCTTCTCCGAAGAGAACAGGATATGGCGGGCCAATTGGCTGTCATAGAAGACGTTGTATCTGTAGCAGTAATCGAAAAGGGCGTCTTCCGAGGACGCCCCTTTTTTGACAAGGTCCTGATAATACTCCTTCCCATTCGCCGGAGCGAGGTCGGCTGTGTCCACTTCCCTTTCTTCGAATGTTATTTCGTTTTTCGCCGCCTGGTTTTCCGCAGGCGTTCTTATGTTTTCCTCAAACTCCTTCTCTTTTTCCTCTTCCACTTTTTTCTCCGCTTCCCGCTCAAGCTCGGAAGCCGCCGTTCTCTTCGCGGCTTTTGGAGAGGAATTCGCCTTTTTGCCGCCGTCTTTCTTCTTCAGGTCGGCTTGCTTGGCCGGAGAGGGCTCGAATCTTTGGGGGGCCACCTTCGCGTCGCCCCCGAATGTAAATCCGGATCCGACGGTGGGCGCCGGTTTTGTTTTTTTCATTTTTTCCCTCCTTATTCCGTCAATTCAGGTATATGTCCATATTATACAAGTTGATTCCTTCGAAAATGAGCAATTTCTGGCTTGCTTTGCCGAACAGCCTCTTGCTGAAGGCATACTGCTCCGGCCCGACTATGCTTGAGTTGACTATGACATTGCACCCCTCGAACACCTTCTGCTTGGGGCTGTGGTAATGCCCCATCAAGACATAGTCGATGTATCTGTGGGTCGCGCCCACCATGCTTTGCATCGATTGGTTTATGGAGTCGTGATGGCCATGGGAGAAGACAACCGTTTTCCCATTCATGAGCTCGAACATGCCGATTTCCTCATTAAGGGGGCTTTCCTCGAATTTGATTCGGGTTTCCTTCAATCTCTCTTTGAGGTAGAAGTCTATCAGTTTGCCGAAATTCTCCTTTTCTATGTGCTGCTTGAGGTCCGCCATCACCCTTGCGTGGTTGTCCGTGCAGCTGCGGTAGATGACTTCGGGGGCGGCCTCCTGCAGCTCGTTGAGGGCATCCGCGATTATCTCGGACGCGACCATCACCTGCTGCACGACGTCAAGCTCTTCCTCGAGCCTTGCCGTGACGTGGATGATGCCATGGATGGCATCGCCGAGATTGAGGAAATTGAGCCTTCTCACATGATTTCTTTTGCAAAGGGCGACCGTGTCTTTCACGAGCTTGTCCACTCTTCTCCTGGCTTCATTCACGTTGTAAGAATTGTAGAAATCGTCGACCTGAACGCCTATGTGCAGATCGGAGAATAGGAGAATCGCCTCATTGTCCGTTCGCTCCTCTCCCTCGTATCTGGCTTTTGGCAGCTCTTTCAGCTCGGACACCGCTTCTTTGATGGTGTCCTTGAGGCTTTGTATCCTGGCTTCGTCCCTCAATGTCCTTCTGTATGCGTTCCATGTGTCCCTTGTTTTGGTCTGCTGTATGTAAAGGTCTCTCTTGATGGCCGCGGTCTCTTCCTTAAAGTCGTCGAACTCGAGCTCCTCGACCGTTTTGTCGGACAGCACTTTCGGGTTTTTCTCGAGCGTGCCGGCCGCCAATTGCTTGTCTTTGAGCCAGATTCTGAACGTCTCTCCGGACTTTTGGTTGCCGTCTTTGTCTTTGGCCCCCAGCGTCGTCGCCAATTCGTTCCATCTTTTCTCGCTGGTTGGCAGCGACTTGTATCTCATCCCGATCTCATACATCTCCTGATCGGTGTATTCCCCTGGTTCTTTGTTGAATCCGTCGAGGAATTCATTGAATTCTTTCTTGGTTATCCTGTCGGCCATTCTGTGCCCTCCTTCTGCTTCTGGATTTGCTTCTTTATCCATATATACAAATGTCGTTTTTTGTGACTCCGTCATTCTTTTTCCAAAGTTTGCATTTTAGCCAATCTTCTTTTCTCTCTCTTGCAAAAATTCTTGTTTTCCTGCCTTTGTTTCTTATAGCAATCCTCGCACACCTCTCTCTTTGTGTATCCGGTTATCTCGAACCTCTTGCCGCAGATGGGGCAGACCCCAAATGGTTTCTGCACGAATTCCTCGGCTCTCAGTATCGCCTCCAGCGGATCTTTGAATCTCAGGGCCTCTTTCCCGGATTTCGCGTAGAACACCGTCTCCGCATAGACCTTCCCCCTGACGCACGTCGAGGTCAGAGGCCTTCCGGCCTTGATGTTCGCCTTGATCATGTTTTCCGCGACTTTGCAATAGACCTTCCCTCCGTTCGCGTGCCAGAAGCAATAGGACCTGATGTCGTTGGTTATCTCGAATTTTCCTTCGGCGTCTCTGTAGAATTTCTCTATGCACAGCAGATTGAACAGGTATTTCCTGAAGACATAGGTGGAGTTCAGCGAATTGATCGCGTCTATCTCCTCCCGGTAAAGGACGTGCTCTTTTCCATAGTCCAAAGTGAGGGTGTGGGAATATTTTTTCTCCATGGCCCTTCCGTATATCAATCTGAATCTTCCCTCCAGCTCATCCTCCGCTATCGCATCCCTCTTCCGCCCTTCGGTCGGGATGGACCTCCATTTCTCGAATATCCTGCTTTTGTCCCATCCCAGAGAAGACAGATAGGCGCACAGCGTCAGCTGCTGCAGATATTCCTTTTTCCTCTCCCATTTGTCCCCGTCTGAGTATTTTCCCTCGCAAAGGACTTTGACGGCGTTCGCTTTCCAGTCGAATATCATATGCACGCACCTCCTCGTGCGCATCATATCATTTTCTCTTCGAAAGGTCAATGGCCAAATGCGTTTTCCCTTTTTTAAATGCCTCTCGGCTTCTCCCATCCCAAAGAAATACATAAAGAAAGTCCTTCCCCCCTCTACTCCCCTCTTTCTTTCCCTCGCTCGCTTCGCTCGCTCGGGATATCCACTTTAGCTCACTTCGTTCGCTATAAGTGTAGGCTATGCATATATTTTTTGTGTTTTCTTTTTCTAGTATACGCAAAACACTTAGAGCAGGCGGGCGCGCGCGGAATGTTATGTAGCAACCAATGCATATGCAAATCGCGCGCGACGCGCTCCAAATCAAGGAAAAAGCGGCGGGAAACGGAGAAAAGCCTTGACTCGCCGCCCCCGGCGTGATAGAATCGAGGAAAGAGAGGAAGGGAACCCCATCGCCCGACCCTGCGAAGGAGGACTGCCTATGGCAAAAAGAATTACTGATTACGACATCCCGGATGGGTACGACGGCCCGGAGATATTCGTCGTGACGAAGAACCCGGACAACCATAAGCCCCACTATGAGAGGGCGACCCCAAGGAACGGGAGGCACGAGACCCTCTACCTCGTGGAGAGGATACTCAGGAAATGCAAATACTTCGACGAGCCGTCCGGCGGCTCCATCTATTACTGGGCGGGCTCCGAGGAATTCAGGGAGATCCTCGAATGGGTGCTGAGCAACCCGTCGATGTGGGAATTCCCGGGTTCAGAGGAAGACGTCTCCTCTTTGAAGACGGTGCCATTCGAAGAAGACCTCTTCCCCTATTTGGCCGACTGCGATTTCCTTGAGGAATCGGTCGACGAAGGGGAGCCAGAGAAAAAAAAGAAAACGCGCGCCATGCATCCGGAGGGGGATTGATTTGTCCGCGGCATTGCCGCAAAAGGCGCAGAAGCGCAGAAAGGAGGGCTGAACCGTGCCAGTTGTGCAGAATCTATATCAGATCTTCAAAATTCCGGCGTCCGTCTTGGTCGCCAAAAACTGCATTTGGGACAATTATTCAAGAGCCCAAGGCTACAAAGACGGGAACATCGTCTCCATCGGCGACAACATCGTGTTCCAGCAGCTCCGCTATATCCACGGCGACATGCGCGAGCATCATGAGATCTTCAATTACATCCAGCGTCTTCGCAATTCCATGAGGCGCTACAAAAAAGAAGGGAAGAAAGAAGAGGCGAAGATACTGGGATACAGGATAAACCAGGTCATGTTCGTGGAAGACATCGTGAACGTCTTCGTGGACGGCAAGAAATCCGATTTCCACAAATTCCGCACCAAGGGGTTCGAATTCAATGGGCACAGATACGTCTATCTCTGCTCGGGCGCCGGCCAGATCCGCCGCAACACCGCCACCTTCGTGCGCGAGGAATACCACGACAGGCTCGTCAAAACCATCAACTGCGGGCTCGACGAGAAGACCTCCGAGTTCGTCCTGGCGAAATACAGCGCCTACTTCGCGCTCGCTTTCTCCTCGATACTCTGGGTCCGCACCCCCCGCTGCTGCGTCATCAGGGATTTCAAAAGAAACCTTCCCAAACAACCCGTCGACTTCATCTGCAAGGATGCCGCCGGCAAATCGATCATCGAGAAGCGCGAGATGGACGTCGAGCTCAACTGCTTCGACGGGCAGGGGCTCATAGACCCCGAGTTCGCGCAGCTCTGGTCCGAGGACATGGACCTCAACTACACGCCATGCTCGTTTGTCGCCCGCTCCTGCTTCGTCAAGGGGAACCTCGCGACGTTCGACTTCAAAGCCTATGCCCGCGAGCACGGGATCAAAACCGTCAGGGACCGCTGGGGCAAGGAATACGACGTCGAGGACATCGACGTCATCCTCTCGGAGTCCCAGTTCAAGACCGCCAAGTATTACTCCTCTTGGGAGGAATACCTCGGCTACGCGAACGCGGGCAGCATCCACTGGGGCGTCGCGAGATACAACAGGGAGACGGACGACGAATGGGTGCTGGCAAACTACCAGTACATCCAGTCGCTCACCCTCTCGAAAGACGACATCAAGGGGCTCATCGCCCCCACGATCGACTGGATAAGGAAGATCTGCTCCGGGGATGAGCTCTACACCCTGCTTTACTGCTTCGGCCCGAAATCCGGCTCAAGCGACTATCGGCAGATGCTTGGGACGGCGCAGACGACCATGATGAAGGCCATCGTGAAAAACGTCGACTTCCTCAAGGACTCATACGTTCAAGGCAAAATATACAAGAACATCGCCGAGACGATAAACAAGGCGAAGATCGGCAAGATATGGGTGCATGGCAATTACCAATTCATGGTGTCCGATCCGCTCGCCCAATGCCAATGGGCGCTCGGGCTCGACCCGGTGGGCGGGCTCAAGGCGAACGAGATATACTCAAAGTTCTGGAGCGACCGATTGCGGGAAGACCCCGCACGGGATACGGGTTGCCTCGTTGACGCGTGCAGATCGCCGTTGATCGATCAGCATGAGCACAACCCGATGAGCGTCATCATGAACAACGAAGAAGCTGACAAATGGTACAGGTTCCTGCCGAGCGGAATAATCTACAACTGCTACGACACGAGCTGCGCCAGGCACAGCGATTCGGACTTAACATCTAGGTCTTCCATATGGCGACATATGGTCAAGTCTTGGTGAACACGCAAAGTGGTGTGGGAGGGGAATCCCTCCTGCTAACATCAAAAACCGTAAAATAGGTATTGAAATGGAACGCAACAAAACAATCGGCAATAAAAAGAAACAAAAGAGTCGATGGCTATTTGATAAGAAAAATACCTAAAGGCAATGATGTGCCAAGCCTCCGCAAGGAGGAAGGTGCAACGACTAGGGAAACCGCCGGCAAAGCCGGAGAAGGGAGTACCGTAGGGGCGTCTGAGATGACGTCTCGAAGTGCCAAGCAACTCGGAAACGAGTTGAAGAAATAGTCTAAGCCCCTAATAAATATCGGGAAACCGAGGGTATCAACTGTCGATGGTGACATAGTGATGACTACGGACAACCCGTACTTCATCAAAGGCTCCCACAAGGACCACAACATAATACTTTACGAAAAAGGCCTCGCGACCCCCGCGAAGATGACCACGTCCAACATAACGGCGGCTGTTCTCAGGGGGTTCGGGACAGCTGTCGGGAGTTTCTCAAATTGCGCCACGATCATGTATGCGATGGCTGCGATTTTCGACAAGCCGGGCCAAGAGGACCAGGAAAACACAATTTACAACCGAATAAAGCTTCTAAGAGAGATAGTCGGCCAAGAGATCGACAAAATAAAAGGCTGCAAACCTCCTCATCTCCCTTCTGACTGGAAGAAATACGAGCGCACGCTCCCAGACGATGAAGAGGAAGAAAGGCAGCGCAAATACAAACACAATGCTTTGGTGATATCGAAGAAACCCTATTTCTTCCGTTATCTCTACCCAGAGCTAAATCGTCGCTACAAGCAATTCGAGGCGTCCTACAACCAAGTCAGCCGCGACATGTTCGGGATCAAATTCAAGAAGCTTCTCGCCAAGCGGGACAAAACGCCAGAGGAGGTCGCGCTGGTCCGCAAATACCAGAAATACAACCCCCTCATCACCTCAAACTGCACGATGAACGTCCTCTGCAGGATGGTGGAGTCGGTCGACTTCGACATCCGCTTCGCGAAGGACGACTCGGACACGAGGAGGCAAGCCGTCTCCATGCTTCCAACATACGAGGGGTATTACGGCGCCTCCTTCTCGCAGGAGAAGTTCAATTACGTCAAGTCGCTCTACCGTCGCTATTGCTCCCGCCGCCAAATAAAACAATTGGAATCCATCATGGATAACGTGCCGACCAATCCTTATTCCGACGATTTCGCGGAGATCAGGCACAACATGCTTGACGCATTCCTTGACGAATTGCGCAAAGATCTTGAGTCAAGCAATATCAACGATGAGGAATTCCTCTTCTATTGCTCCCGCCTTGCCCCAACCTATAACAATTTCAGCTGGGGATTCGCATGGGACGTCCTGGGGGATTCGATCTTGGAGGCAATCCCGCAAGGCAGAACCCTGTACCCGGTCCGCGACCCCGACGGCGTCGAGTATCTTGGGGGCCGCTACGTCCTGGAGGACATCTCCGACAAAGGGGAGCTCGCCATACAGTCCCTCCTCGATTCCGTCTTCGGGGACCCGGAGGGCACGCTCACCGAGGAGGAGATAGCCCAGATGGCGCGAGAGGAAAATCTTGACATCAAGGGGAAAAAATCGGATAATGACGCAGAAAGGGGAACGGAGAAGAAGGAAGGGAAAGACGATGACGAAGATGAGTGAGACCATAAGCAGAACAACGAAAGAGGAGATCGAGAAGCTTCGCATCGAGCAAAATCCCGTTCGCGACGAAGTCTGCTCTGTTCCTGGAATCGGCGAGACGTCTTTGGGAAGGCCCCGCAATAAACTCGGCATCAAGGAAGACCGCAGGCTTTCTGCCCAATCCACCATCAGGCGAAATCTTGAGAGGCATGGGGTCAAGAACGCCTCCGCCCTTCCCGAAGTCCGCGCCAAGACAGAGAAGACCGCCATGGAGCGCTACGGCGTCCGAGCGTCTTCCCAATCCCCCGAGACCAAGGAAAGGCAAAAACGGACGAACCCGAGAAAACACGGCGCCGGATCCCGCAAACACGTCTGGGAGCCAGAAGCCCCGGATGCCGACGAAAAAGGAAAGGAGGGCAGACAGGATGCATAGACCGATAGAATTCACGGAGCTCAAGCCGCGCATCTGGCGGCAGCTCCACTCGATATACGAGGCGCACAAAGGGGCGGATCCCGCCCCCGAGTCCCTCGCCGCCCTGCTCGTCCCGCCCCTTGAGAACGCCGGCTTCTCCGCGGGCGACTCGGCCAGGATAGCCGCCTCGTTCGTGCGCAGCTTCGACGCGATCGGGGACGCCAAGGCCCTCGGGGACGCCCCGGACGCCCCGGATTACGAGTCGGCGGATTCCCCGTCCGGCCGCCTTCGCCTCACGCTGTCGCTCCTGGACGTCAACTGCCTTCGCGCGATGCTGGCGGATGAGCCGTCCTGCGATGCCCGGCGCCTCCTGGTCGCCTTCGCGGCCTGGGACCGCGCCAACCCCCACCCCTCCGGGTGGATCCGCTACGACCGCGCGGCCATAATGTGCCTGGCCGGGCTCACGCATCTCCGCCCGTCGGAGCAGGAGGCGCTCACCCAGCTCCTCCACCGCTCCCATGGGCTCGACATGCAGGTCGTCGGGTCAAACAGCCCCATCCCCTGCTTCCGCCTCTCGTGGCTGGAGGAGGAGCCGCCGATCGGATCCCCGGCCAACCCGGCCCAGGACATGGGCCCCCTCGCCCCCGCCTCAGTCGCATACGCGACGCGCGAGGTCCTCGGGCTCCCGCCCGCCGGCGAGGCAAAGGCGGACCGAGGAGACAAAGGCGGACGGAAGGCCGGCAACGGCGGAAGGAAAACCAAACAAGGAGGAAACATCTGATGGAAACACGCAGGAAAGACGGCGGCGACGCCGAACGCAAATGGAAGGAGGCTTCCCAGGCGGCGGAAGCGGCGGAGGCCGCCCGCGAGGCGCGCGAGGGGCTTGAGAGGGAGACGGAAAGCCGCCCCTCCCTCGCCTCCCGCGCCAAGGCGGCGCTCGCGAGGAAGGCCGACCTCTGGCTCGTCGTCCCGCTCGACGGCGGGGCGGAAAGCGACGTCCTCTACGCCGCCCCCACCAAGAAGGAGGCCTTCCAGGCGGTCAACCTCCTCCTCTTCCGCCATCTCTTCCCCCATTATTCCATGTGGCTCCCGCTGCACGGATACGAGGGGGACCCAAGGCAATACGGGGCGGACAGCGAGGCGTTCGCGGAATACGCCTCCGCCAACCATGAGGAGGCGGACGCCTTCGTCTCATCCCTCGCCATCCAGAGGGTGCGCTACGACATGGCCGGCGTCGCCTCCATGTTCCGCATGCTCTGCGGCATAGCCCCGATCGGCCTCAGGGGCGAGTCGGGCGAGGAGGTCTCCTATTGGCTCCTCCAGGCCGAGGAGGCCCTCAGGGAGATGGAAGAGGGGCAAAAGGAAAGCGAAAAAGAGAAAAGCCTTGACAAAGAGGCAGAGGCCGCCCATAATGAGGGGGAGAGGGCAACGGGCGGCGGACCCCAAAGGAAGAAGGGACGCCCCCGCGGAAACAAGGGTGCCCGGAAAAGCGCCCCCCGCCCCAAGAAAGGAGACCCAAATGGAAATTAAGGACATCGAGGACGCCCCCGCCTATCAGGTCATCATGCAGGACGAGTACGACAACCTCTACCTCCTCGGGCTCTACGCGAGCCTGGAGGACGCCAGGAAGGACGTCAACGAATGGCTCGCCGCGTACGACGAGGACGGCGTCAGATACCTGGAGGAGGGGGAGCTTTCCGAATACGCCTCCACCTTCGGCGGCTGCTTCGACCGCGAGGTCGAATGGAAGGGCGAGGACGGCGGCCCGGGATGCGTGGCGGTCAGGGGATTCGCCCTCAGCGCCAAGTCGCTCAAAGAAGACGCGGAGAGGATCCTCCGCGCCGCCGACAAGGAGGAAACCAAATGAGATTCATCGAAAGGCTGAAGGGGCTCTTCAAGAAGAGAGAGACCGAGAGATCCACATTCGCCATCACGTTCAGGCACTCCGCCAAGAGCATCGAGTTCGAGGGGACCTGGGAGGAGGTCAAGGGCCTCTTCGGGAAGTTCGCCGGAGGCAAGGGGCTGAAGATGGGCAACTTCTTCGTCCCGTGGGACGAGGTCGCCTTCATCTATCAGGAAGACAAAGAGGAGAAGAAGGACGAGGCGAAGAAGGGGCCGAAGCCGGGGGACGAGATCCCCGCGACGCCCGAGGCGAAGGACCTCGGGGCGGAGACCATGGAAGTCCTCGGGGAGAAGGAAAGCCCGAAGGACGCGAGGATCGACGAGGTCAAGGCGGCGGTCGAGAAGGAGACCGAGGTCAAGGCCGAGGAAATCAAATAAAGGAGGGAAACCTCCTTTTTTTTCATGCCCCCGGAAAACGCCCCGGGGGCTTTTCGGGCGGGCCGAACCGAAATCAGGGGCCGCGGGCCGCCGGAGGCCGCGCGCGAGGCGGGGGGCGGATGGGGCAGGGGCGACGGCAACGGCTGCGGCGACGACTCGGGGGAGCAGCGGCGGCTGCGGCTGCGGCGGCAACTCGGGGGGCGGGGGAGACCAGTGAAAGGGAAATAAGAAAGAAATTATTTCTTTTAAAATGTAAATTAGGGTTTTCCTGGTTTACCGTCGACTAGGCGACGTTAAACAGCCGTCAGGCCTAGTGCGTCCTTCCTTTTAAGGGAAGGGGTCGGATCGTATATCCGAGAAAGGAGATACTCTCATGAAGTATCGTTTCATTTCGTTCCGCACTTACGGAACAGGCGTCGTTCAATACGACACAAAGGCATTCATGTCTGAAGACATGGGTGCCTTGATCGAGGCCGTCTGCCAGGAGGCCCGAATCCTCTTGGCGAACGGCCACGACCGCATCACGGTCCACGAGACCTGCGATGCGGAGGACGCGAAAAGATGGAATATTTCCATCTGCCGCGTCTAAGCCGCAAGGCCCCTCTCTCAAAAGAGAGAGGATCGGTGCAAGCCCGATGCCCCGAAAGGGGTGGCGCTCATGGCCTATGACCATCGAGGTTGCTCTCGTTAAAAAGCTATGGCGCTTTCAGGCGCCAGCGTCGTGCGAATCTTGACGCACGATGGCTGGGCAAGACGCTTGAAGGCAAATGCCAGCGGTGGCAAACTCACCATCGCCCAGACGGGGGTCATCCCCGAACGGTGCAAAGCAAATAACCTCGCTTTGCGTAGTAAAAAAGAGGTAGACGCCCCTGCTTCCGCGGATCATCCGCAGGCGGTTGGGAAACGCACAAAGGAAAGCCAGGACTCAGAGCCTGGCGGCCCGATAAGGGAAAAGATGGAGCGACTGCAATCCAGGCAGGAAATGGCTTGGACTAACGCGCAACAGCGGCGCGGCGGGAAAACGATACCACTGATTTGATGTGGCTGGGTGAGACGCCTCTCTTCTATGTCCTTCGACCGACGATCGAGGGAATGCGGATGGAGGGATGGCGGAAGTACCTCTGCCTCCTCATGCACGTTTCATGAGGGGGTTGGCACAGAGGGAAAACAGTCGCACCTCAAGGTGGGAGCTCGGTTGCGAAGCAACCAGGTGCACGGCTCGAATGGGGGAGATTCCCCCGGGCCCGGGAACAAAAATGACATGATTCTGCGGTGTCTTGGGTAGGTTTGCGTCGAAAACCTATCTCCGCGACCCTCAATCGTGTCTCTAGTCAACTGGAGCATCCTCCCTCACGATGGAGGGTAACGTCTGCTTCAACGTCGTCGTGAAGAGGCAGTGAGGCGGCATCACGCCAAGACCAGGAAAATGATGGCAGATATCGGACGCGAGGGCGCTAAGGCCACGACAACGTTCGCGTTCCGGACAAAACATAGTGGCACCGCCAGGGGCTGTCTTCGGACAGCTCCTTTTTCTTAATGCGGCAAGCTGGTCCCAAGCCCAGCGGAAGACGCAGAGGGAGAAAGGAGACTGATATGTCTCAAAACAGAAAAGCGGAAGCTCGCCTCATGTGCGACTATCCGATCTTCGGGACCGTCTCAGACGTGTCCCGAATGAGCACAGGCGTCGTCTACGTCCGCCCGTGCTACTTCAAAGCAGGCGTGGACAAGGAGGTCGCGATCTTCCTTCGCGACGCGAAGAAGGAGCGCTGGGCGACCAAAGAGAATCTGAAGGTCGGCACCAAGCTGACCTTCATGATCAGCATCGACCCATTCAAGGGGCCGATGGCGACGAGCCTCAGAACGGTGAATGCCGCGCCGAAGGACGCGTATTCCGAGCCTTACCGCCCGGACTGCATCCCGGATGCGAAAGGCTTCCGCCGCATCATCGAGGCGGCGAGAAGACGGGACATGAGGGCTTGCCGCGAAAAGCTGGCGGCCTCATCCGACCCCGTCGACAGGCTCTTGGCGGCCATCCTGCCACGAGACTGAGACGAAAAACAACCTGGCGCCCGCCTCCGAGGCGCATTCTAAATATCGGGGCTTTGGCGGTTCGAAACCGCAACGACGGTTTGATTGAAAGGAGAACATGAGTATGTCACAGAACCAAATCAAAAAAGTCAAGATCACCGATCTGGAAATCGGAACGGGAGTCGTCTACAAGGACAATGAGGGCAAATTCTTCCGTCTTTCTTGGGTGGAGGACAGCACCTCTCCCAGAGAGAGGGGGATAAGCGGAAGGCAATTGACCTTCTACACCTGGATCGAAGGGTATCGAAGCCCCGACGCCTGCAACAAGACAATGAAGGAATTCTATGGTTCCTTCGGCGCCAAGAACACCGAAGAGCTCCTGGAGAACATGGACAAAAAAGGCTATTTCGTGAAGCCCGTCTATGCGATGATCCATTCGGGGATCTACTACTCCTTGAAAGACTTCCGCGATCCATATGACAGCGGATTGGCCGGATTCATCTTCGTGCCAAAGAAATGGATTGTGCACGAGTCCGAAGCCTCTTTCGAAGGGGTCGCCGAAATGGAGGTGAAAGAGTACAGCGCCTGGGCCAATGGCGAGGTGTGGGCCGTTGAACGCCTGGACAAAGAAGGAAATGTCATCGATGGCTCCCACATTGTCTTCGGGGAGGGAGAGCTCGAAGACATAGACGACGCCCTCCGAGAAGCCATGATAGCCCCTCAATGGGAATACGAGGTGGCGAAGGTGAAGACCTTCACCGTCTTGGAATAGCGTCCGAAAAAACAATTCCCTTTGCGGCGGGGTTATGCCGCAACGCCATTGAGGCAATAGGAGGAAACAAAAATGCCAAATTATGTGAAAAATGCAATAACCTTCAAAACAACCGAAGGTTTGGAGAGATTCAAGAAGGCTTATATGCCGGACGGAGAATTCTCCTTCAATTCCATAGACGAGATGCCCGCGTCTCTGGACATCGAAAGGGGCGGCAAAACGCTGCTTGCTTTCAAGATATACGTCACCAAGAACCATATAGAAGGCGTCGAATATCCTTTGACTCTGGATTTGACCCCCGAAAAGCTCGAAGAGGTGTATTCTCACCTTTCCGAGAAAGAAAAGAAAGATTACCTGAGACTCGGAGAGCAGATAGTCTCCAATCTCAGAGAATACGGCTGTGCCGACTGGTATGAGTGGAGGATTTCCCATTGGGGCACGAAATGGGACGCGAAAGAGGTTCAGATCGACGCGAAAACCCACTCGATCGTATTCCAGACGGCGTGGTCGGCTCCGATGCCGATCATAGAGAAGATCGCAAGGGAAATGAAATCCCAATTCGCGTTCTCTTATGCAGATGAGGATATCGGCTATAATTGCGGAGTGTTCCTCTTTGGGGGAAAATACGGGTCCCAAGGATTCGGAGCGGAGATGAGCGGGACGCCGGAAGGGAAGGAATTGGCCAAAAGACTATGGGACGCGGAATAGCCGCGGCGAAAAAAAAGGAGGCAACCATGAAAAACGAACAGAAAGTCTACGCAGAGATCTATTCTTACGGGGTTTCGGACCACATCGTATGGACAAAGTCCATAACATCTTCAATAAGAAGTACGACAGTCTTTTAAATTAAGGTCTGTTGTCAATTCCCGTCCCGAGCATGACGCTAAAAGGCTCTGGTTGGACTTCCATTAAAAGTCAACGATGTGTTCATTAGGAGGAAAACAAAAATGGCTAACATTTGTTCAAACCAATACCGCTTCGTCTTCTCGACGGAAGAAGCGGCGAAGAAATTTGTCGAATTCGTAGAAAAGGAGACCGAAGAAAACTCTTCGGTTTATTTGCTCGGCATCAAAGCCGGCATCGCCGATGCGAATAACAGAGACGTTAGAGAATGGGAGGATACCGTGTCCTTCCGTTCTCCAGAAAACAAAAAAGAGGTGATGATTTACTCCGAGTCGAAATGGACGCCCTGTCCGAACGCTTGGAACGACATTGCGAAGACCTTCGACGAGAGGGTCGCAACATATTACGAGGCCGAAGAACCAGGATGCGGAATTTGGGCTTCTAATGACCCGGATTTCATTGGGAAATTTGTCGTCGATCCTTGTGTCGGGGAGGGATTCCCCGAAATTGATAAACTCAATTATGGGGTTTACAACTACGAAGAAGTCGTGAAAATTCTTGATAGACTTCTAACAGGGAAAGGAGCCGGAATCCTTGATGATCTTGAGACGTTGCTCTCGAAATTGAAGGCATCCAAGTACAAGGATGTTTTGTACGTTAATGAGATCATTGAGCAGCCACTCTCTAACTGGAAACAGTAAGAAAAGGGGAATAGGATATGAAAAAGCAGAAAGTCTACGCAGAGATCTATTCTTACGGGGTTTCGGACCACATCGTGTGGTTCGACTCTCTGGAAGAGGCGGAAAAAGCGCTAGAAGAGCATATCGCCGCCATGCGGAAGGTCGGCGATTACGAGATCTTCAGAGATTCCGTTGCCGACGGGATCAAGATGACGGAGGGCGACATGTCCATCACCATCTACATCCCATCGGGAAACGACGACGAGTGCGACCTTAACGTCGCCTTTGTCATCATCAGACCAATGAAAGGAGAAGGGAAATGAAAACGTATAATCTCAAAGTCGAAAAATGGAACATAGAAGAGGAGACGGGTTACAAACCGCTGTTCACCTTCTATGAGGATTTCTCCATCGCGGAGCCCTTCGGGGCTTCCGCCGTCGAGGAGACTTTCGATAGGATCTTCGAAGAGTGGAAAGGGGATCATAAAGCCCTGACCGAACTCGTGATGGCCCTCAATTGGAAAGTCTGGGTTCTTTTCGAAAGGGGGTCCAAACTGGCGGAAGTCTATTCCAGACTTTGGAATAAGGCGGACAGCTATGCCGTCTCTCACCTCAAAGGCGAGGAACTGTCGTACTTCTACAGGACGACAGACTGAAAACGATCCGGGGAAGGAAAACCCCTCAAACCGCTTTGGGGATTCAGCTCAAATCCCAGCGACATTGAAGCAATCATAGGAGGAAAACGAAATGAAAGACTTCAAGAAATTAGCCAAGCTCGTCAAGGAGCTCGACGCTCAGGACATCTGGGCCTACATGCTTGAGATCGCTACCGTCATCGACGGCAGAGGCGACCTCTCCGAAGGGCAGAAAGAGGATGCTTACTCTTTAGCGTCAACGGAATTCGAGAATTCCGAGGACAGCTCCATCGGCGCCAACGTCTTCGCCGAGGCGGCCATCGAAACCGTCTTGGATGAGGATTACGATGAGGATGATATGGACAAAGTCCATGACATCTTCAATGAGAAGTACGACAGTCTTTTAAATTAAGGTCTGTTGTCAATTCCCGTCCCGAGTATGACGCTAAAAGGCTCTGGTTGGACTTCCATTAAAAGTCAACGACGCGTGTTTTGATAGGAGGAAAAATGATCATGAAAAACACAATTCAACAAAATTTGGCCGCCGCGGCGGCAGCCAAGAAGGCAGAAGAAGCGGCAAGGAAAGCAAGGGCCGCAGAGGAGGCCGAACGAGCAAAAATCGAGGCTTTTGCCAAAGAACATGCCGATGTCGGCATTTCCACGATAAAAGGCATCATCGATGCCGCGAAGAAAGGAGAGCTCTTCTTCATCGCCATGGGAAAAGACGGCTTGGTCGCCGATTATGCGACCTCCGCGAAAGACGCCCAAAAACACGTTGAATGGATTTACAAATCCGCCCGTGAAAACAAGGAGGAATTGCTTCTCGATTCCTCAGCCATCATGGCCGGCATGATGGAAATGCAAAGAAAGTTCCAGATCGCGCATGACGCGATCGAAGCGGGGCTAATCCCAGAAGACGTCATCATCGACGAAGACAACGTCGAACACTGGGTGGCGGGCAACAGAGCCTACTCGACCGATGGGGTTGAGGAAGCAAACCTCGACGATATCGAGACGAGACTTTCTCTCAAAGACCGCAAAACGCTCCTCAAGGAGAGGATCAAAAAGTATCAGGAGCAATTGAAAGCTCTTGAGGAGGAAGAGGAGGGAGATGCAGACTCCTCTTGGGAGGAAGAAAACGACGGCGAAGAATATGAATGATAAAACTTTGATTGCTTTCGGGGAAGGAAACCCTCCAAACCGCTTTTGGGGTTCAGCTCAAATCCCAACGAAATTTTTCAAGAAAAGGAGAAAAATGAAATGAGTTTTCTGAAAGAAACCAAATATGACGCAGGTCAGATCAGAAAAGACCTCACCTGGGAAGAAGCCAAGAAATTGCCTCTGTACATCAGCACCCCGAAAGGGAACGTCTGGGAAGGAGACAGAAAGGTCTCTTCGGAGGAGATCAGCGCCGGCAACTGCTACATAGCGAACGTCAGCGGCAAAGACATCCTCCTTTATTTCTTCGAGAAGGGGGAGTTCAATGGGATGAAAGGGGTCAGGCTCCATCTCATAAGGAAACGCCTGTCAAAGGCAAAATCCAAAGAGGAAATCTCCGTCGACGCGACCGGAGCGGAGCCGAATTGGATTTTCATAACGCCCGATTGGAAGGCTTATGACAAGCAAGGGGAGCCCATATCCGCAAAGAGCCACTCGTACGGACGTGGCACGGGCTTTGGGTATTATGAGATTTCCGATTGGAGGAAATATTCCCATGACCTCAGGATAACCGGCGAATTCAAAGAAACCCCTTATAACGAAAAGTCCGAGTGGCTGTCCCCGGCCAGCGTGGAGATCCTGAAGGAAGCCGGATTCGACATGGAGACGAGGCCGGTTTCAAACTGGGAATTGCGGTGCGACTATTGCACTGAGGCTCCGGACGATTCCTACTCAATAGAATGGTTCGTGGGGAATCTCCTTCACCCCAACCGGATAAACCGAAGAAAGAAGATGTGCGCTTCTTTGCTTCACGACTATCGCTTCTATGATTCTTTTCTCGGAGGAAGGATATTCGGGATCCTAACGGAGAACGACCAAGCATACGGTGTCTTTCACTTGTTAAAAGAAGTATATAAATCGAATGCAATAATCGTATTCTCTTTGAAGATGCAGGGAAAGAAAGACATCCCGCCTTTTCTGGTCACGGAGAAAGGAAGCAAGACCATCTCTTCCGAGTTCATGCTCGAAAGCATGAAGGTGAGACCTTGCTGGTTCTCAAATTCGGAAAATTTGACCGCGGAGGAAATCTTGAAAGAGCTCGTCTCTCATGAAAGCTCCTTGGAACGAACGGAGGTCTTCAAGAATCTAATTCCTTTGCTGAAAGAGACTTTGAAAGAAATCTCCGTGAAAGGAGAACCTTCTTTCGACGCGATATGCAATCTGCTCTATCTTTTGACCCCCAATGGGCAAAAAGACAGGGTTTTTGAAGAGACGCTGAAAGAAAACGGATTCGAAGAGGCGATGTCTGCCTCAGATTTCTTGGGGAAGATAGCTTGGAATTTGCCGCCCAATCTCAAAAAGAAAACCCCTTATTCTCAGGTGGGCTTGCCCAAAAAGATGTATTACGAGCTGAAGCGGCTGCCAAGAGGAAAAGGGGAAACGATAAATCTCGGTGGTATAATTCAGGCCATTTCCCCACGTTCTGACAGGGTGTCGTGCACAAATTCAAAAGAGAGAAAGGAGGCATACAAACCTTTTTTGGATTTCTGCTCCCATGCGGATCCGGCATTTCTGGACGCTTTCGCGGAATTCTCCGCGAGAGTCAAACAGATTGGAGGGAGATTCATGGGCAGGGAAGATTGGGCCACCATGTTCAGTCTGGGCGGAGGAGACCCCGCATCTCCGGTATCAGCCAAAATCAAGACTCTCGGCAGATCGATAAGGAAGATGCCCTCAGACAATAGCAACCTGAAAGGCCTGCTGGACTATGAATGGGCCGATTACTACAGGCAGATAGAGGAGCTATCCCCCCTTGGGCTTGACTGGCCAAAGAGATACGAGGCTTTCTCTTCCAAAAACGTCGCCTACTTCCTGAAGACCGTCAAAAGACGCTTCCCATCAATAGTGGACAACTCATACGCTTTGACAGAGAATGACTTAATGTCGGCTCCTCTGGAGAAGAAAATGACGATGTTGCATGCGCTGCAGAATCTCATCTCCTCGGAAAACGAGCTGGAAATCGAGAAGGCGGAAATAGCGGGGCTGGACAACAAGTATGCACCATGGAGGGCGCAGCTTGCAAAATCCCTGTCCTGGAAAGGCAAAGATCTGGAGATCATCATCCCGGAAAGCCTGGCCGAACTTACCAGGGAAGGGCGGCTTCTCTGCCACTGCGTCGGCAGCTACAAGCAAGATGTCGCCGCCGGGAAAGAGGGCATCCTCTTTCTGAGAAAGCTGTCTTCGCCCCAAACCCCCTTCTTCACGATAGACGTGGTGAAAAAGGATGGGAAGTTCTCGGTGAGGCAGTGCCATGGGAAATGCAACAGCAATCCCACACCGGAAATCGTGGAGGCCCTGAAACAATGGGCAAAAGCCACCGGGAAGATCGATGAGAGCTCAATCTCTTCGGCCTACAGGGCCCTCTGCCATCTGTGATACCATGTCCTGAGCATGACGTTAAAAGGCTCGGCTTTGCAGGCCTCAATGCAACGATGTGTTAAACGAAAGGAGAAAATAGCTATGGAAAACGTTAACACAAACAAGGACATCAGAACAGATGTCAAGCCGATCATGGACAAAATAAAAGTCCATGGAAAACCGATTGACAAATCGGATTTTTGGTTCTACGTCGAGGGAGACCTCAAAACGGTCTTCCATGTCTCCGAAGGAGACGGGACGAACCTTTCGGAAGAAGATGAGGCCGAAGGATTCTCTGATTATATCTATTACGACACCTATGAGGGGGCAATCTCCTACAGGATGATCGATGCCTTCATGGAAGGCGATACTGAGGCGCTTGACGACCTCGCGTCGGACGGAGGGCAGGTCATGCTTTACAATCATTATACGGATTTGTCTTTGAAGCAAATCTGCTACAAAGTTCTTGATATGACCGGCTACAGCCATCCGGAGAATCTTGTAGTCAGAATTCTTTCGGGGGCGTGCGCAGACGCAGTTTTCCTCGATAAGGACTTGCCGGAGGATTCGTTGGCGAGGCAGACCTGCATCGCCATTTGGTACAAAACCAAAGGCGATCCTCTCAAGGCCATGGAGATCCTCAAAAAGAAGATCCCCCTTGACCAAGCCTACATCAGAGGCGTAGCCAAGGCAGAAAAAAGAGAAATCGAAAGACTAGGGGCGAAACTCCGCGTCGTAACCGACGAGGATTTCCCAGATGAGCTCAAGAAGATCACTCCAATCTCCCTCTGCTATATCGAAAAAGACGGGATGTACTCTTCTTTGCCGATTTTCTGCGGTATAAAATAAAGGAGGAAAAGAAAATGAAGCGTCAAATTAGGAAGGTCTTCCGCACCGAAAAGATGCAGAGACTCGCCCAAGAAGTAGTCGACAGAATCGACTATTCTGCAGAGGAACTCAGCGACTCTCTCGTTGAGGCCCTTGATGCTGCCGTCACGTGGAATGAGGATAAGTGGGCGGTTGTCGCCTACTACAGCCTCCCCGAGAAACCGTTGCCTTATGATAAGGCGGCTTGCAGATTCTTGGAAGACCTCACGAACTGCGTCTGAAAGACCCGTCCCGAGCATGACGTTAAAAGGCTCGGCTTGCGGCCTACCGCAACGACGTGGTAATATATCAAAGGAGGAAAATGATATGAAAATCACCAAAAAAGAATTTCTGCAGAAGGATACTTGGGTCAACAAAGACTCAAGAACCATTATCACATCCGACATCACTTGGCTAGAAGGTGTCGGAGAAGTCCATCATGGCTTCAATATGAAGCAGAATATGGATAAGACCAAATTCGAAGAGGCTATGAAATGGAAAAATCCAGGAGATTACATCCTGGAAAAATATCCGGCCGACGGAACTTTTCTCCCGAATAGGCTTATCAGGCTCTCCATCGATGAGGCCTACGACAAAGTATCACAATGGGGGCGCGCGGAGAGCTTCACTTATGAAGAACACTCATTTGATTACCAAATTTCTCTATGGAGAGGATACGGATATCAGATGAATACGTCTTTGGCTTTCGAAGCCAAAGACGAAGAGGAGGCTCTCATAAAAGCGTCTCTGGCCGACCCGAACGCCGATATAGAGGAGGCCGATGAGGGGCAGGTTCAAAACGAGCCGCCAGTTGATCAGGCGGTGTATTTGGACCGTTCTGAGTACGATGCACCAAATATCTACTTGAACATTGAAAATGCACGAGTAGAAAAACTTGACTGAAAGGAGGTGAGAGCCATGACACTGACCTATTGGTTCGGCAAGGACAACGACGTCGAGTTCGAATACGAGGTCGACGAGAGATACGCGGATTATCTCGCGGATTATCTCGAAAACGAATATTCGAGCGTCGAGGAGGCCGTCAAAGACATCTACAAAGACGTGGACGACGAGGAAGAGGAGCAGGAGGCGCTCAAGTGCGAAAGCCTGAGCGACCTCGCGAGCTTCATCCGCGAGAGAGACGAATCCTGGGCCGAGGACATAGTCTGCAGAGATGGGAGCTACGTCGACTATCTCGAAGAGACCCTCAAAGACAAATACGAAGACGAGGCCAGCGAAGCGTTCGACGACGAGAACGACGGCTGCGACCCGGACGGCTTTTATGGCTGGGACGATTACTGGCATTGGAAGAACGGCTAAGCGCGTCGGGGAAGGAAAACCCTATAAACCGCTTTTGGAGTTCGGCTCAAACCCCAACGATCTCGCGCATTTGGGAGGAAAAATGAAATGGCGACATTCAGAATCAAAGCCACCGCGACGGTGGAAATCGAAAAAGAGATAGAGGCCTCATCGAAAGAAGAGGCCAGAAAGCTCTTCTTTGACAACGGCTTCTCCGACATCGTCGAAGAAGCCGACTCGGCATCCGTGGAGGACATCGACGTCGACGAGGTGGACATGGTCAGCATGAGATACGTGGTCAAGGCGTACGACATCAGGTATTTCCTCGATGATGAGGAGCCAAGGAAGAATCTTCCGACGGAACTCATCCTGGAGATCGACTCCGACGGGGAGAAAGAAGACGTCGATTTCGACGGCCTCGTCGGCGACGCGATCGAGGACAGGATCGGATACGAGCCCGTCAAAGACTTCAAATACCGCGTAATCGAGGCAAAATGACGCAAACCGTCCCGAGCATGACGCTAAAAGGCTCCTTTTGCGCAAGTTGCGCAACGATGCTGAGAAATCACAGGAGGAAAATGAAAATGAAAGATTTCAGCAAATTAAGCAGAGGAGAGAAAGCCTTTGCGATGAATGAGGTCATCGAAAGCCTCAACGTCGAGACGGCATACTATTCCGATTGGCTCAACGAATGGCCGGACGGGGCCACCATTGAAGAGGCAAAAGACGATTTCGACATTCATGCCTCGGACTCGAAAGAGGACCGGGACTCCAAGGAAAGCCTTTGGGAAACCCTGGAAAGAAAATTCCGGATCAGAGTCGAGATGTTCGGATGCGAGGATGGCCGCTCCATCCAAGAGGAGGACGTCGTCGGGCTCTGGGTCCCGAAAACCAAGAATCCGGAGTATGAGGAAGATGAGAGGGGAGGAGGCTTCGCCATCCTTAAAGGCGAGGAAGGAAAGCTCAATAGGGTGAGAAAGACCCTCGAGGAGCTTGGATATCCCCTTACCCCGACGGAAGAAGGAAAGAATTACTATTCCTTCTTCGTGGACTGGAGGAAATGGAGGCTGCAGAAAGCGGTCTCCTTCATCCTCAAGTCGGCAGAGTGGCTTAGTCAAGAGGAATGCGGGTGTTGCACCATCCGCCTGACGAAGAACACCCAGCTTGCCGTTGGATGGGCGAACGGCTTCGATCCCGACGACAAAACGATCATACATTCCAAAACACAGCCCGAATGGGCGATCGCCGTGGCGGTCAAATCCCTCAAGGGCGACGACTTGAAGACGGATCTCGAATGGCTCACGACGCCATATGTGGCCGAAGGCGAGGATGAGGGCCTGGTGTTCTCCCAGCTGGAATGGACGCTGAGCCCGACGGGCACGGAGGATGACGCGAGAAGGGCGTTCTCCTACCTGATGTCTCAGCTGGACGGCATCATCAAGGGATACCGCCTGATGGCTGACGGCAGATGCCTGCTCCGCAAATAGCCGCAAACCGTCCCGAGCATGACGCTAAAAGGCTCCTTTTGCGCAAGTTGCGCAACGACTTGCTTGTATAAGGAGGTAAAATATATGAAATACATATACAGCAAAGAAAAAATCGATGCAGCCATGAAGCGTCTCAGAAGGTTCCGCACCTTTAAAGCCTATATCAGCGAGCATTTCGCCGGCGGAAAGGATACCGTCATCGAAGTCTGTGGGATAGACGACGACAGAAAGGAGGGCTGGGAAAAGATCGATAAAGTTAACAAAATCCTTTCGGATCTTTTGGGCGAAGACGCCTATCTCGAATGCCACGACCATTGCTGCCACTATTGCTACATCGGAACGGATGAGCGGGCCGAAAAGGGAAGCGAGCACGACCCCATCCGGCTGAATGGGGGCAACCTGGAAGACTATCCCAACAAAATCATCTATCAGGTCCAGCAGCTCTGGAAGCAGCTTGCGGAGAACAAAGGAGACGAAGGGACCTGCGTCCTTGGGGAGAAATTGAATTTCTCCTACCAAGGGAAGCATTACTCCATGATCCCTTTGGATAGATGCCAGGGAAGCCTCTCGAGGGAATCGTACCTCAAGACAATCGAATCCCTTTTGGAATCGATCGGATGCGGCGATCTCCGCTTCGATTGGGGGATCATGGATTAGGAAGCGAGGCAAAACGCGCGTCTCCACAAATCGAAATGTCGTTAAACTTCTCTTTTCGGGCTTCAGTCAAAGCCAACGATATGCTATAATGTTCAAGGAGGCAAATGTTATGAACGAACAGCAAATCAACAAAATCCTGGAAGGAATCCATTGCGGTTCCTTCACCAAGGTGGTCTATAAGACCGCCCTTCACGCCAACAAAGACCACAAAGGCGTGGAAGTCGTCAAACTGGTCAAGGCGATCGTCCGTTTTGGGGTAGAATACTCCAAAATGGCCTCCGTCAGGCAAAAGGCTGCCCAAAAAGCCGCGCTCGGCTTGGCGGTCGACACCCACAAGCTCCCATGGGGAAGCTGGAAGAACAGATTCCTCATCGAGAACAAAGGGCAGCTTTACATCCGCCTTACGTGCCCGAAGAACAATGTCTCTTTGAGACCGGTCGTCATTGGGTATTACGCCGATGGGAGAGAAATTTCCAGAGCAGAGGCTGAAAAGATGACCCGTCCATCTGACTGGGACCAAAAAGACGAGGCCCTCGACGTCTACACCAAGAGAATCGAGGACATCGTCTCGATCGGCGAATAGGCGATTCCGTCCCGAGCATGACGCTAAAAGGCTCTGATTTGACTTTCAACAAAGTCAACGATTTTCGCAACACAGGGAGGAAAATGCCATGAGCACCAGAAGCTTAATTGCAAAACAAACGAAAGATGGGAGGTATAAAGCCATCTATTGCCATTTCGATGGCTACGTGTCGGGGGTCGGCGTGACCCTTGACGCCAACTATGACACCGAGGAAAAAGTCGATGAGCTGATTTCTTTGGGAGATATCTCCGCCCTTATGGGGACCATCGAGAAAACGAGGGGAAAAGCCTATAAAGAAGGCCATCAGAGGATCTATGCCAAGCATGATTTGGAAAATCTTCAGGGAAGCGGGATAGAGTACGTCTACCTGTATGTCAGCAACGGATTGTGGAACGTCTACGATGTCTACGGAGGCTATTGGGACCTGCTTCCGAATCTGCTTAAGGAACAGGGGCTACAATCCAAGTTCGCGGAGAGGTGGGACGCCAATCTCGGAAACATCGAGAAAGGCGACGCCTACATGCAGATGAGGAGGGCTGAGGAAGAAGGCAAGCTCGCCGACCTCCTCATGGACGCTTTGGACTCGCTGAGCGAGGAGGATTACGAATCCTTCAGAAAAAGATGGTCCGAGGTCTGGGCATCCCACGTCTTCTACAAAAAAGAAGGATAGCGCAAATCCGGCAACCATGGAAGGAAAACCACCCAAACCCTCCTGCGGCAGGAAGTCGGCCGCAACGACCTTTGTTTGATCTGAAAGGAGAAATTGACAATGTCAGCAAACCAAAGCAAAAAGACCGAAGCCCTTTACAGCTTCGCCGACAAAGACGTCGCGGGGCTTCACGTCCACATCTCTTCCGGAAACGGGAAGATCGGCCACATCTGGAACGTCTCGACCGTTCCGGGGGACGCCCTCAACGCGCCAACCGTCAGCCGCGACGGCAAACAGACGCGCATCACCGACGTCGCCGGCACCTGCGGAGGCGTCTGCAAGGACTGCCATAATTTCTGCTACGCCTTCGACTCGATGCGCCAGCACCACAATGCCTGCGCCCCCGCGTGGAGCGAGAACACCCTCGTCTACCGCAAGGACGTCGACCGCTTCATGAAGGAGATCGACGACGCCATCACGGCGAAGAACTCCAGACCCCGCGGCAAGAAGGTCGAGGAGTTCCGCATCAATGTCTCGGGGGAGCTCGAGTCCTATCGCTCGCTCCTTCTCTGGATAAAGCTCGCCGAGAGGCATCCGGAGACCCGCTTCGGCATCTACACCAAGAGATTCTCCTGGGTCGTGGACTATCTCAAGGCGAACGCCAAGTTCCCGGCGAACTTCTTCATCAACGCGTCCGAATGGAACCACAACATCGACCATCTCAAGCCGATGATCGAGGGCAGGACCAACATCTTCGCCTACTGCGATTCCCTCGCCGAGGCGCAGGAATACCTCGATAAGGGGTACAGGATGTGCAGGGCGATCGATCATCGCGGCTGCCACACCGGCGTGAAGTGCGACGAATGCGGCTATTGCTACGGCCGCTACGGCATCATCAACGTCTTCGTCCTCGATCACAGCGCCGCCGGCCGCGTGCGCTTGGCGAAAGAGGCAAAGGAGCTTAAGGCGAACGGAAAGCTCGACGCCGTCATCAAGCGTCTCGAAGACGCCCAGGCCGTCGAAGGAAAGGAGGCCAAATAATGACTCTCGCGGAATTCGACGTGATGATGGCGGAAGCCCTCACGCGCATCGGGATGAACGTCCCGTCCCTCAGACATCGCTACGCGCCTCTCGGCTCATGGGAGGCGAACGCCGTCAGGAACCACTCCCTGATAGCGACCCGCGGGCCCGCCAGCGTCGCGATCGACCTCGAAAAGGTAATCGAATCCGGCGAGGATACCGGGGCATTGCTTCCGTCGTACCTGAAGTCCATAGCGACCAACCTTCGCCGCATGCGCGAGTTCGGCGACGACGGCAACCGCCCCCTCCGAATGCCGAAATCGATCCCCGAAGAGGCGGTCCGCTCCTACGCCGCCCATCTTGACCGATACGGCAGCACCGTCTGCAGACACGAGTATCTGGAGAGATTCGGCGCAGACGGGATCCGCGAGGCGCTGGCCGACCATGGATGCGAAGTTCGCGTCGATGTGCTCGAAAACCATTTCGAACCCATGACGATGACGAATTACGAATGCGACGGGGGCGGCTATTCGCGCGTCGTCGCGATTCAGCCGACCGTCAGGCTGACCCTGTTGAGGAAGGGGGGCAAAAACAGATGAGACCCGGAAGAGAAAGGCGCCTTGTGCGCCTTTTTTCTTCTTGGTTTTCATATATAGGAAAGGAGGTGGTTCTGTGAATCGCAAACGCGTCTTCGTTTTGACTCTTTGGCTGATTCTACTGACGATGACCATAGCCGCATTGGCTATGGGGGTGAAACCAGAATATCTCGTCGGGGAATTCCTGGGACTCGCGTCGCCGCTCATCGTCTATCTTGTCTCGAGATAGCGTCTGAGCGGCGACGGCATCGTTCCCCGAAACAAAAAGAAAGGAGGTGAGCCATATGGGATTAGCCATTCTTCCGATTGCGCTTGTTGCCCTGATGATCTGGGCCCTTTGGGCCGTCAACCATCCGGACGGCAGGTAGCGGCTTTTTTGGGGGGCGAAAGCCCCCAACGACCCATTCCAAGAAAGGAGGTGACGAATATGTGGTTCGTTGTCACATTGGCCATGGCTTTTGCCTATCTGTGCATCCATGTGTTCAAAAACGATAGCCGCCATGGGCCATTCTAGGTCCGAGATTGGGGAGGGCTTCGAAAGAAGCCCTCCTTCAAGAAGGTTCGAAAACGGGTCCCCTTGAAGGTGGGCACGCCCCCCCCGAATTTTTCGCCCCGCCGGGGGATTTTTTCGCCCCCCGTTTTTTTTCTTTCCGCCCCCCTCTTTTTTTTCTCATCGGC
>ERZ808292.5-NODE-5-length-141201-cov-12.495019_pt1 | contig 141201 bp, 212 predicted proteins | sample MGYA00521275_ERZ808292 | MGnify/ENA primary metagenome ERZ808292 (study PRJEB31516, sample SAMN03275613) | gut metagenome | biome: mammalia-associated habitat; material: feces | host: Papio cynocephalus | place: Kenya | collected 2012-07-26 ... | reverse complement strand
GAAATCTAAATTCAAATCCTTCTTCCCAAGCATCGTTACTAAAATCTGCAGATTTAAAAGAACAAAGGGCAGATTCATTAGTCAGGAACTCAACGCAGCATTGCTCAGGATATTTACTTCTATCTTGACCGAAAACATTATAATTAGTTTTATCATTATTCATGTTTGCTTTTGCATAGAAAGTTAATTCAGGGTTAGGGTCTGCTGTATTTCTATGGAAAATAATGATAGGTTGACCTTCAATGGTGCCACGAATTTTATTGGTAAAACCTTGATTGTGAAGTTCAGTAATTAGCTCATCACGTTGAGTTGTGCGGTCAGCCTTAGGCTCATAGCCTTTTGCCGCAGCCATTTCAAGCAATTCATCAAGCTGAGGATCAGAGATGTAAGGATCATAAATATTATATTCATCTGTCAAAAGAACATTATTTGCCCCTTCAGAAGAAGCAACGTCAACTTTCATACAGAAGTAATCTACACCCAAACTCTTATCAGATATTGCAAAGGTGGCTTCTTTAGCTCCTGTGTCTGCATGATTAAAACCATCAACTTGGAAATCCATATTTAGGTTTAGAGCTGCTCGACCATAACCCGCAGAAGAAGTACCTTGCATACCAATACCAACATTTTTAGAGGTGAAACTCTTTCTGTTGTTATTAGGATCTACATAAGTAACATCGCCACGAACAGGCGGATTGTTTCTATCTTTAATTTTAGAAGTAGGGAAAATAAATGGATACTGACTAGAGTCAGAATTAATAATCATATATTTAGACTGTAATTTATCAAGAACAATGTTATGATAAGCGTCATATATATTATTTCTCTGATAACGAGCAATAATTTCATCAGATGTTGGAGCATCAAGAATAAAATTATTTAAGACTTCATATTGGTCAAGAACTTTATTGTAAGTCTTAATTAAATAAACATCTAAGTCACATTCAGAAGAACCTAGAGTAATACTAACAGGATTAGTCTGAATGAATAAGTCGTCATTCTCATAGATTGCGGCAGAGCAAGGAATACCTTGTAGATACCATAGAATCAAACTCTTTTGAGTTGAAGGATAAACAACTAAATCCATTTCAATATAAGAATCTTCCTTATAAGGAACTTCCATTTCAATATCACGAGAATTAAAGACACCGCGGTTGGCAAATAATCTTAAACCAACATTACTTGATTCATCAAAACAATTAATAATTTCAGTATCATAGTTAATACTATTTCTGCACTTAAAAATCATTTTAATTGCTTTACCACTATTTTTAAAGTCCTATCCAAATAGTTTTAGTGGAATAGTAACTTTATCATTACTTGCCTTAATTCTTAGGACTGTTGCTCCATCTTCATCAGACTACCAGCCACCATTAACCCAGTCAAAGCTAGTTGGGAACTCAGTAGAATAGCCATTAGAAGTCCAAGAATTATAATTAGACTGCGCATTACTTCTACCAACAGCAGAAAAGTTTGCTTCAAGACTATTTGTAATAGGTTTAGCATCAATTTCAAGTGCATTGACCTTCAATTCAATAGTTCTAGATTGAGTACCACATCTAATAATTAAGCGGCGGGCGTAGGTATTAGTAAACTTTAAGGTCCAGTGTTGTAAAGTTCGATCTGGATTAATAGCAATTGAACTAGCTCTTACCCATTCACCTGCACCATCATTAGCGTCAGTATTAAAATACCATTCTTCAAGTGAACACTGTCTATTATTGTTATTATTAGCTGTACTGTAATTTGGATCCCAGATTAAATAAGGGATAGAAACATTATCATATTCAGTAACCTCGGTCTAAGCAAAAGAAGAAGCAATAATAGGAGTTCCATTACCGCGACTAACAAAGATAATTTCATAATATAGTTCATTACTAATTAACTCTGCGCCATTTAAATTTGCGGTGACCCAGACTTTTAAAGGATATGCGCCATGTCCTTTGAAAGGAATATCCTGAGTTGAAATGCCACCAGAAGTAGAACTGATAATATCTTTAGACCAAATGACAGTTTTATTAGTTCCTGCGGAATACAATTCAAAGTGTACTGTCTTTTCAAAGCTACCGCCCGCAGTTACAGTATAGGTGAAAACCGCATTATCATAGTATGCTTGATAGGCGTTAAAAGTAGAAGTCAGTTCTAGAGATACTGTTGTAATAGTCCATCTTAAACTTCTTACATTACCAGCATTATCAGTTAAAATAACCTGAACTGAGTTACTACCACGAATTAGAGAATCAGTAATATCATAAGAATAATAACCTTGAGTTACATTAGTATTCTAATCTACTTTAACTCCATTAACATTGATAACAATAGAACCATTGCCTGTTGATGCTCCATCGTCACTATATACAGAAGACCAGTTAAAACCAATATAAGTTTTTTCTTCACCTTTGTAAATAGTAGTCATGCTTGACGGAATCTCTGGGTCGTAGGTCATTTTGAAAGTAATACCATTACCGCCAGAACCGCCACCTGTACCTTCAATAGTAATAGTACCTAGGGGAACCGCATCACCTTTTTTATACCATGAAAGCTCATGTGTAGTATTATCAAATTCAATATCTAAGTCTTCAAGAGCATTTAGATTTGCTACTGTTTCTTTTAATGCGGCGAGGTCATCGGCGGAAGCATAGTTAGGTAAAATACCATTAACTTCATCCTTAGTATAATAACCAGATAAGTCGGTCGCAATGGATACACCACCAGTAATTCTTTCACCATTGCTTAGTAGATAGAATTTACTATCATCATCAATTTCATAGCCATCTGCTTTCTTTTGGGTGTTCTAATCTAAAGTATCTAGATAATCTAGAATTAGACTCAGCTGAGTTCTAACTGCAGTACCCGCAGATGTATATTTTTCGCCATTAAATTTATCAAATTTTTCATTAGTTAAGCCTTGACGAATATCCTCTAGTTCAGTTTGGCGATTATTACTTGAAAAAGTAGGATATTTAGTTAAAAGATTGTCAACTCTATCATTCAGAGTCTTCATTGAATCTGACAGATTTCCGCCAGTCTCACCGACATATTCTTTGTTTGCTTCTGCTAGTAGGCGCAAGGCTTCTACAATAGATATTTTACTCATATCTGTTTACCATAGACCTCCTATAACATTTGTTTTACTTCAAGGTCATCTACAAAAATTAGCTCAAAACTCGCAGAATCTTTAATTTTTTCCATGTCATCTACATCAGGATTATATAATCCATCGCCAATAGAAAGATTAGTATTGATTGTAGAATTCCACCTATAACATTCTGTATTAGTGGTAGTATCTACATCAATAAAAATTAAAGAAAATTGAATGCGACCAGGAGCAGTAGTAATTGAGCCTTTAATTATCCAAGAAAATTCAACCATATCAGGATTATCTTCCATGACTTGCATATCCTCAATTGGGTAGAATCCATCTACCTTAGCTCCCGCATTATACCATTTTACTAATTTAGATGAACATTTTAAAATATCATATCCATCAATAAATCTAGGGCAATTAAAAGTGATTGCATTAGAGTTATGGTCTGTGCGGATACCTACAACAGAATGAAATCCAGGCTGTAAAGTAAATGTACGAGTTAATGCATCTACAAGGATAGGCGGTTCCTCATCTTGGAGAAAATTAGAAGTATCATTATTTATAATAGTGTCAAGACTTTGAGTAGAAATATCATTGATTAGTGATAAATAATCTGTCATAAAGTCTCTCCTTTTATCTCTTGTTTAATTCTTTCACAATCTTGAAGAATTTGATTACACAACATTGCATATTTCTAACACGCTTTGGTTAGTTGAGTAGAGGTATCTTCAGCAGGATTGTTTACAATATTGCTTGTGTAACCTGATTGTTTAATAAAAACTGTTTCAGCATTTGTAGTAATTAAATCACCACAATAAATACTAACTTCAAAACTAGGACTTTTAATAACTTCTGCAGGAATATAACATTGATTATCTTTAAGACCATCTAATCCTAGTGTCTATTGATAAGTTTTCCCTTTATATGTAAATAAAGCAAAAACTGGATTTACCCATTCAGAAGTTTTAAAATTAAATGTTGCAATAAGATAGTTTTTACTACCTGCAACAAAATAATCATTTGTAGTTTCTTTAGTTAGTTTTTGATGTGAAACATTAAAACGAATTTCCATAATCCTTTTACCTCCTTTATTATTCTATTAAAAATTAAAATATTATTTTTATGATTTCCGCCCAAAAAGAAAAGAGGTTGAGATAAACCCAACCTCTAAAGAATAAATCTTAGACAACCTGCTGATAGCGGTCAGCCATCAGGGTTTCAACACAGAGATCCCAACCAGTCTTTCCAGTCAGAACACTCTTAAAGATAACAGGAGAGAAACCACTCACGAAAGAAACATCAGGACCTGCATCCAGAATGTTCGCATCACCGCGAGCATTAACATTCCAGTAAACCAGCTTAGGCAACCTCTTGCCATAAGCAGCCCACTTCCGACGAATCTGCTCCATCTCAGTAGAAGCAGACTCCTGAGTCCACCGCTTAGAATAATCACTCCAAGAACCAGTACCCTGATCAATCTGCATATCACTAATGACTACGATAGTCTTAGGAATGTCAGACTCCTTAACACCGGGAGTCAGAGCGGTATTCAACAGCAGGTCAAAAACAGCTTCCAGATTGGTGTTATCGCACAGATTAGTACGATAAATGCGGCGGCACTTATCAACAAAATCAATGCCCTCAATCTTAATCAGCTGAGGCTTACTAGCAAAGCTAATGTAATGATTGTGGAAAGGACCTCCGATTCGCTCTGCGCAATACATACCCAGAGAAATTGCCACATTCATAGGTGCGCTAGCTTCACTACCAGTCATAGAACCAGAAGTATCAACAACACACATCATAGAACAATCCTTACCATTCAGGTAGTCAGGCAGATTAGCCCAATACTTATTAATCATTGCACGGTCAACTTCATCCAGAGAGCTGTTGCCCCAGTAATCACAGCCCTTAACCGCCTTAGCTACGACCTCATAAGGATACAGAACAGAAGCATTCACGCTCTTGGTGGTATCCTTAGCAAACTTCTCATACTTCTTTGCGATAATGTCACGACGGGCAAATGCATTCTTATAGATGAAACCCGCACGAGAAGGAATCTTATCAAACTCAATCTCATCCCAACGGTTCTCAGACATCAGACGCTCAACAATATTGATACGACGACGCAGCTCAGACAGAGTCTTACGATACTCCTTATGAGACAGACCCAAATCCTTGCGGATTCGAGCGGCAGCCCACTTAGTCTTTGCAGAAGAAGCATTCTCAGAAGGCATCCACTTACCCAGCAGGGAAGGAGTCTTACACTGAATATCCAGACGCAACTGCTTCTTAATCAAATTCAGAGCACTCTGATAAACAGGAGTATCAATAGTGGAATAAATCAAGTCATCCCAACGTCCATACTCAGAAACGTTATCCAGATTAACCTCTGCACGAGCAGGGTCATTCTGACACAGCCAATTAAAACAAATACGGAAGAACTCACGCTCACCCTGACCACCGCGGCAATCACGCAGATAAAACAAGCACTTCATTGCCAAAGTAGCATCCTCTTCATAGGCGTTCTTAAACAGAAGAATCTTATCTGCAGCACCGCGCTTACGATAAGCGCCACCCAGCGCAAACATATCATAAACTGCGGAATTGGTAGTCTTATGAGCCAATGCGCCATTCTCAGTACGGGTAAAGTTAGAAGCGTTAGACAGAGTATTCATAAAAGTATTCATCATATATCTCCTTTTTTCTCTTAACAAGCGGTTATTATCATAACCTTTTTAATTAGGCGTTTTTATTCTTAACGACGATTGATAACATCATAATCCATTTCAGTATCAAATGGCATCACAATAGAGACATTCTTACCATAATTCTCAGAGCGACTATCATTCTTAGCTGCAGCAACATCATGCTCCAACTCAGCATCAAGCAGCATTGCAGCAAACTCATTTGCGGCAGGATAACAGTGAGCCATTGCGGCAGCCATATCCTTATGATAACTACGAAGCAGCCGCTGACGTGCAACCCGCATACCCTCAGTCAGATTGAACTCATCATCTGCTGCGCAATAAGCAACGCCATGATAAGACTCTTCCATCGCGGGGACACCATGCATAAAAATAACGCCGACTTTATCGCCAAGAGCTCGAATCTTATTCCAAGCATCCGACCGAGTATTCTTCATAACTGCGGTAACAATGCCCTTATAAGGATAGCCATTAAAAATACCAGTACGTTCTGCATCATAGTAATAACCAATCTTAGAACCATTACGGGGTGCAATATAAGTCATAGCCATAATTAAATATTTCTCCTTTTATCTCTTAAAAATTACTGCATCATTTTTGCAATAACAGAATTAATCATCTTACCGTCCGCCTTACCCTTTAGAGCCTTCATAGCAGGCGGAATTACCTCTTTCTTATTCATGGACTTAATATCTGTAAACATTTCAGAAATAAAATTCTGAATTTCATCTTCAGACATCATCTTAGGAAGGAACTGAGAAACAAAAGCAATCTCAGATGTAAGTGCGGTTTTCTCAGCTTCATTGCGCGCATAGCCTAAGGTCTCCCGCAATGCCTTAACTTCTTTTTGGAAAGTTGCGATTACTTTTGCTTCATCACCACCATCTTTAATTACCTTCTTAGCTACTGACAAAAAGTAGCTTGCATGATTTTCAACCTGCTTATCACCGCTCTTTAGAGCTGCAATCCGCATTTCATTTAGAGTATCAATAATCATTTTTCTGTTTTCCTTTCCCTTATTGTATATATATTATAACATTTTTTTAAGAAATAATCAATAAGTAATTTTTAGACATAAAAAAATGAGCAAAAATTTAAATCAATATTAGAAATAAATCCTTGCTCTATTGTTTAAAAGAACAAGATAACCATGAATCCAAAACCAAGCGGATTAATTGCTGTTGTTATCTTTACTATTGGAGCAACAGATGGGAGTCGAACCCACATCATCGACTTGGAAGGACGATGTACTAGCCGTTATACGACTGCTGCATATCTAGCGAATTACGTATCGCTAATGCGGATTGAACTCCGGTAGTCCGCACGAAGATTCATCAGGTAAGAGAACCCGCAACCTTTGATACTCTTTTATCTCTTAATCAAGTATCCTGTTGGTGCTGGAGATAGGATTTGAACCTACGGTCTATGGATTACAAAGCCATTGCATTAGCCAGCTATGCTACTCCAGCATATAAAAACAAGAGACATCAAGTAAAAGCAAACTTGTAATTAATAAATATGGAGCTTTAATTTTGAAATTGCTGTACGTCTCTTTTAATATTTCACTAGGCTTTTATTGATATTGTTTGGACTCGAACCAAAAATCTTAGATTTACATTCTAATGCTATACCCATTTAGCTACAAAGGCGAAGCCGCCTACCTTATTTTGCTGTAAAAGCCTATTATTTAATTTTTAATCTTCAAACAGATAAGAATAAGCATCATAGTCGAAGCCATAATTCTCACAAATTTCTTTTAATTCATCGAGATTATGAATTTCTTTTGCCCAGTACTGAATCCAAGATTCAATAGCATCCATATAAGCATCTTCCAGTTCAGATTCTCGATAATCTTCTGAAAGACCATACTCTTCTGGATTATCCATAATCATTCCTCTGTCAGGAAGACCATGATAGCCTTCATAAGACTGATAATCTTCAATAGCACAATCATATGCGGCTTCGGTTGCTTCTTCCACAGACTCAAATTCTGCGATGTCATAAACACAAGGTTCATTACAAGAACCAGCAAAAAGAGCAAAAATCATATTAAAACCCTTTCTTTTATGCGTGGAGCGGTTACAGAGAATCGAACTCTGATCTAGTGCTTAGAAGGCACTTGCCTTGTCCTTTGGGCTATAACCGCAAACCTTAAACGTGAAAAACGTAAATTGCTTTTTCGCTCAAAGGAGTAACGGTAGTAAATACTTTTACAATTTCACAATCGGAAAAGTAATCATAAGCATCTCTTCGAGCTTCCTCTTTTGATTCTGCAAAAAGAATTACTTTATGAGAAGTAGTATTATATTTATCATTAATACGCGAACGAGTAACAAGAAAAACTTGATAAAACATTATATCTCCTTCAAACAATCATTAATTCGCTTAACATCTACATCAGTTAAGTCATCCTCGGAAAAACGATATGCTCGAAGAATATCTTGTACAATTTCTTCTGCATATTCTTTTGAGTTTTTTCTAAGAGCTTTAATAATCTGATTAGTAATCAAATTACTCTCTTGCATATAAGCTATATTTATCATATAGACTCCTTTTAATAGCGGTAGCACGAAGAATTGAACTCCGGCTACTAGCGTATTAACCACTCTACTATGCTACCACATAAAAACAAGATGAATATTTTATACATATCTTTTTCTTGTAAGAATTATAAATATTATATTGCTGTATTCATCTTTAACTGGTTGAGCCAGCAGGATTCGAACCTACGATGGAGGAGTCAAAGTCCTCAGCCTTACCACTTGGCGATGGCTCAATATATAGGACTATTTGGATTCGAACCAAAAAATACTTGTGTCAGAGACAAGTGCCTTAACCATTTGGCAATAGTCCTTCAAAACAAAGCTAGATTTATTTTTAATCAAGCTATTAAAATATTTTTAATTGCAGTTCTAGCTTTTAGATAATGGTTGGGGATGAGAGACTCGAACTCTCACACCATCCGTCAGAGGGATGGGCTCTGGTGGTTTTAGAGACCACTGCTTTAACCGTTAAGCAAATCCCCATTATCTTTATTTCTCTTAGATTGCTTTGCGTTATATCGCTTAGCCGCCTTGCAATTTGAACATCCATGTTTATTTTTGCAATAACAAAGACAATAATCTTCTAACCAAAAATGGTATGGAATTGAAGGTTTAATTTTACGACGAGGAATCTTTTTACCTTTCATAATTTTATTATACCTTATTTTTTATGAAAAATCAATTTTTCTATTGGCAGGTCTACTCCGAATCGAACAGAGACACGATGTTTTGGAGACATCAGTACTACCATTATACGATAGACCCATAAAATGGGGAACCAACCGAAGCCAATTCCTTGAAAGCATTTCTGCTTTTGTGCACTGGTACTTCTGAAGGGACTTGAACCCTTAGAAAAGTTGAGTTTGAATCAACCGCGTCTGCCAATTCCGCCACAGAAGCATATGGAGGGCAGCCGGGGAGTTGAACCCCGCTCCTTGGATTAACAGTCCATTGCACTACCGATGTGCTAGCCGCCCAAAATGAGGTTTATGTAACCTCAAAATCAAGAACAATATAATTGCGCTGGTAAAAATTCAACTCAATCAGAGTATGAACTACACACCAATGCTTGGTGTTATAATCATCAAGGTAAATAATAGTGATAGTCAAATTAGCAGTAGTCATAAACAAACTCCTTTTTAACTTTTCTATTTGTTTTCCTTTATTACATATATATTATAACATTTTTTTAAGAAAAAATCAATAGATATTTTTCTTAACGCCTATAAAAGTAAGGATACCAATACTTTTTAAGAAATTCCTCTTCAGACAGAGCCGCCATTTTTTCATACCATGACCATCCTAAAGTTTTTGCTTTTTCACAGTAGCTAGCATATCTAGCTTTTGCTTCATCAATAGACTCATAAGAGATATAATCAGTAATATCCCAAGAGTCATTAAACTTTTGATAATCATTTTTTGCGCGAGGAGCGGTTTCCTCAGCTTCTATGCTTCTATTAAGCACACGTCTATATCGCCGATTAGCTCGGATTCGCGCTTCTTTATTACTGCCATGCCGCGGATGCTTACAAATAGGATGTTTCTTATAGCTTCTACTCATAGTACCCTCTCCTTTTAGTATGTCCTTTGAGACTTGAACTCAAACTCTATTCCGTATGAAGAAATTGCATTAACCAATTATGCTAAGGACACATATTCAAGGCGAATATATAATCACTAGTCTTTTAATTAAATCATTAATATTAAAAATATCAGTACATTATGTTATATATTTGCTGTATTCGCCTTATTTTCAACAAGACCATTAATATTATTACATCTTCTTAAATCCCAAATTTAATGATTTTTAATAAATAATATTTTGCTGTGATGGTCTTTACTACTGGGGGTGAGTAAGAGAATCGAACTCTTATGAAAGGAACCACAATCCTCCGTTCTACCATTGAACTAACAAACCCATAAGACTAAAACGTCTTGGTAGAATGTGTCAGATTCGAACTGCTCTTCGACATCCCAAATGTCGAGTGCTACCATTACACCACACACTCTAGATGTAAGCCTACTAATTTATATTTATGAGTTGTAATTTTTTTATGACAAATAGGACATAAAATAATTAAATTAGATAAATTATTATTGTTTCGATTTTCATCAATATGATGAACTTCTAATACATCCTCATCTTCATTCCAATTACAAACAGCACATTTATGTTCATAGGCTTCAAATGCTTTCTATCTATAATTATTACCAACATAATTCGGATGGTTTTTGCCAGTTTTAAATAAAGAATTATTTTTTGAAGTTGCACAAGAACGAGAACAATAAACATTGCCTGTTTTTGATTTTGCTAACTAAGATTTAGTTCTCCATACTAACTAACCACAATTAGCACAAGAACAAAGTATGCTTTCTTTATGAGAACGACACTCTTTAGAGCAATAAAAAGAACTATGTTCTTTAACATTCTCATTATATCGTTTTAATTCAACTTCAAATTCTTTACCACATTTTGCACATAAAACTTTTTTCATTGTAGGCATATATTTACCTCCAAATCTAGCATTCTAGCCAACTGAATTACTCCTCGATATCAAGACGTTTATTTTCATTGCTCTACCAACTGAGCTATTCTTCCAATTTGATGGTGGGAGATTTAGGAATTGAACCTAAGACAGATAAATTATTATCATTTGCTGTAAACGTCTTTTTAATTTATTGTATATATTATACAATATATTTTTAAGAAAATCAATTAAGAATTTTCTGTTTCAGGGATATATAGAACTTTAGTAGAAAGGTCAGATAAATCAGATGATAAATCATCAACAGTCTAAGATAAAGCGGCAACCTAATCTTCAGTATCTGTATTAGTAATTGGCATCCATGCGGTTCTTTCTGGATTTAACATATATCTTGTTTTAGACTCGATACAGTAGCAAATAGAACCTGCCGCCGCATCAGAATATTCAGTCAAAATATCTGTTACATCAGCTTTCTTAGAACAAACTAATTCAAGATAATTATAAACATAATTACCATTTTGTCTAAACATTGCAATCACAATAGCATCCTCCTCTTATTATAATCCTATTGTAATTACAAAATTATAATAAGAAAATTAAACTATTAAGACCACTTTTTATCCTTACTTATCCTTAAAAATGGCGCAGCTAGAGGGATTTGAACCCCCGCACCGGTTATCCCGATCTCACAGTTTTCAGGACTGTTCTCTTCAACCAGACTTGAGTACAGCTGCATATTGGAGCGTTCTATTGGAGTTGAACCAATCTATACAGATTTGCAGTCTGCTGTCTAACCGCCTGACTCAAAACGCATGGTGCCGTGTCTCCGAATCGAACGGAGATAGATGGATTTTCAGTCCACTGCATTGACCGACTCTGCCAACACGGCATATAAACAAGAGTCTCTCAATTTATAAGAGAGTAGGAATTTCCCATCTTCATAAGTACAAAATTGATGAAACTTCTTATGAATCCCTCTCACTTTTACTTACATTTGAATTAAATAAAAGATTGCTGTAAAAAGACTCTTTAAATAGTACGCGGAGATAGGGATTCGAACCCTAGGACCCGTAAGGATCGTCTACTTAGTAGGTAGGTGCTTTAAACCACTCAGCCATCTCCGCACAAACAAGAGAGCATTAATCTTTCTTGCAGAATTTAAATGATTCAGTAATTGATTTTAAATTTGCTGTTACTCTCTTTAATTACTTAATAAATTTCTGATTCTCTATTGCGAATTTCTTCACAGATTTCATTATAGCGGTTAATGTATACAGAATACATTGACATATAAGGATTTGTATACTTCATTAAGCGGAAGAACGCATCTCGTTCTGCATACAAGCCATCTAATGAAATCTGAATTACAGGAGTATCGAAATCAACATCGACAAAATTACCTGTACAACCAAGTTCAATCTGCATTGGACTTCTCCATATTTCTAACCTTGCGGGTTAGTTTATTAATAATATTGCGGTTTCCCACAGGGTCACGCGCTTCAAGGATACTGATTCGATTCTTATAATGCTCAATTGACTTCTGCATTGGTATTACTCCTTTTCTTTTTTAGTACTGGTGCCGCCGACGGGAGTTGAACCCGTACTCTGTCTCCAGAAAGGGATTTTAAGTCCCTCGTGCCTGCCAATTTCACCACGGCGGCATAAACCTAAGAAGTGGTGCAGATTACAGGACTCGAACCTGTGACTTTCTGAATGTAAGTCAGATACTCTACCAACTGAGTTAAACCTGCATATTGGTGCAGTAAGAAGGAATCGAACCTTCGACCTCAGTCTTATCAGGACTACGCTCTAACCAACTGAGCTACTACTGCATATGGTGCGGAAGAGGGGACTTGAACCCCTACTCCGAGGAACTAGAGCCTAAATCTAGCGCGTCTGCCAGTTCCGCCACTTCCGCAAATAAACAAGGCATCTTTAAAAAATTTACACAAACCAAAATTTTTATTAAAGGATTGCTGTAAATGCCTTTCTGGTAGGTCAAGTAGGAGTCGAACCTACAATGTTTCTAATGTCACGGGTTTACAGCCCGCTGCCTTCAACCATTCAGCACACTGACCTATATAGAAGTTTTAAGGTCAACTAACCGCACATTTGTTGTTAGAGGAATTTTTGCTTTTCCTTGGGTACGGATGTAAGAATCGAACTTACCTAATATGAGTTTATGAGACTCACCAGTGCCACCAGCTCTTGTTATCCGCGACATATAAGGAGTAAGAGAATCGAACTCTCATTATCACCTTGAGAGGGTGACGTCCTAGACCATTTAGACGAACTCCTTTGGTAGCGGGTAAGGGAGTCGAACCCTTGTTTCTGGGATGAAAACCCAGCGTCTTGACCGCTTGACTAACCCGCCATATTTCTTTTTCTTATGATATATTATATCATAAATTTTTTAATAAATCAATTAAAATTTTCTGACCAACTTTTTCTTAATCTTTATTGTATATATATTATACAATATTTTTTATTAAGAATCAATAAGTAATTTTATCATTTATTCTCTCAAAATAGTATATTAACTAGACCTTCGCCTTACTTAGATTATATTTTCTTTTTTATTCAGTCACAGAGAAGATGAAGGCTGAGCATCAAGGAGCTACCTTAATACTTCTTCACCCGCGATCCTCTGACAGGATTGATTACCTGCACCTTTCAGCTCCCATTCAGCATTTTAATATCTATAACCAAGCCCAGTTTTAAACTGGTTGTATTACCATCATCAAGCCGCGTCTTAGCCTACTCAGAGTTGGATACCGATGTTATATCAACATTTCTGTTGTTTCACGACAAAACGACTTATTGGTTTTTCCAAGGTTTGTCCACAGTCACCAACTAAAGCCTAACTTGGATTCGGCTTTCCTATTCAGAAAGCTATCTATTGCGTCCCCCATCGGCATACTACCTTAAAAAGCAATACATTAAGCACCACACCTTTACTTTGGGTTCAAAAACCTCTTCATTCTCATGTCACCACTTTGAATGCGGACCACTATCCACAAGTATCCTTGTTTCGTTTCGTGCCGAGCGCTTTTCAGTGTGTCTTAGCTATATTGGGAAATATAGTTTTCACTAAGATAGTTAATATACTATTTTCAAAGAACAAATAATAAATGGTGCGGCGGAGGAGATTTGAACTCCCGACCCACGGATTAAAAGTCCGTTGCTCTACCAACTGAGCTACCACCGCATATAAAAGTCGGCTTGCGCACCCTCGCGAGTTGGCATTGTTACCGATAATCAGGTTTTCTATATGCAGAACTCCTTAAAAGGCTTCCCTTTGTTCAACGCAATTTAAAACTCATTTGTCTGGTGGAGCATATGGGAATCGAACCCATCTGATTTTCTGTTTGCAAAACAGATGACCACCCCATGCAGTCCCATGCCCCATAAAACAAGACACTCTAACGCTTTTATCCATCACCCAACCGGCAGGTGAGCTAATGAAAATCTGAACTCAAACATTAGCTAAAAATTCTTTTTAATAATAAAATCTTTATATCGTCAAAGAGCTTTGCTGACTTTAAGAGTGTCTTTAAGTTACATATTTATTATAACATAAATTTTTAAGTTTTTCAAATCTTTTTGTTAAGATTTTTTATTTCTTAAAATTTACATTATAATTATAACAAAATTTCTTTTCAAAATCAATAAGGAATATTTTATGCGACATACTCCTTCAACTTATTTGCGCGAATAGGATTACGCAGCTTCTTCATTGCGGCAGCTTCAATCTGACGCACTCGCTCACGAGTAACACCAACTTCCTTGCCAACCTCTTCCAGAGTAAAAGAGCGCGAATAACCTACACCAAACCGCATCATAATAACGGTTCTCTCGCGCGCGCTGAGGGTATCCAAAACCGCGTTCAGAGTATTTACCATATCCTCTTGTTCATAAGAATCCTGAGGATTTACATTACTGGTATCCTCAACCAAAGAACCAACAGTAGCATCGCCATCTTCACCAACAGGAGTATCAAGAGAAGAAGCATCCATAAAATGGCTCTGAATCTCCAGAGCGTCTTCCACAGAAACATTCATCTCTTTTGCAATCTCCTCAATAGTAGGCTCAACACCATTCTTCTGTGCCAAATCCTTCTGAGCCTTTTGATACTTGCTCATATTCTCAATCATATGAACAGGCACACGAATCATACGACTCTGATTAGCAACAGCGCGAGTAATTGCCTGCTTAATCCAATACATCGCATAAGTAGAAAACTTAAAGCCAAGAGAAGGATTAAACTTATCAGCAGCGGTCATAAGACCAATATTACCTTCCTGAATCAAATCCAGAAAAGTCATACCATGACCCATATTCTTCTTTGCCTGAGAGATAACCAAACGCAAATTTGCTTTTACCAGCTTATCTTTTGCATCCTTATCACCCTTTGCTGCAGCTTCGGTGAGATTCTTCTCTTCTTCTGCGGTCAGCATCTTCGTCTGACCCATTTCCCGCAGATACATCTTAACTGCGGAATCACAAACCATCTCAGTCTGAGGAACTTCCATTTCATCCTCAGAATCCAGAACGTCAATATTCAGAATATCATTAAACTCTGCCATATTTTTAGCCCCCATAAAATGATTTATTTTTTTATTTTTCCCTTACTGTATATATATTATAACATTTTTTTAATAAAAAATCAATAAGGAATTTATTAATTTACAACATACACCCTATGAGTGCCATAACCATCCCATTTAAGCGCATTAACATGAGTGTCAACCGCCACATCAAGTTTGTGTTTCTTGATTGCGCTTCCTGTATCTTGAACAACCCTAATGCCAACACCCTCAATATAAAGAACAGTACCATAAGGAAAGACACTCGTATCTGCGGCGACAGTGACCCCAGGAGTCGCCTTAGCTCCAGAAGAAGTGATGCCTTTACCTTCCCCGCAAATGTGCTTGTATTTTTCTACACAGTATGCTGTTGTTTTAAAATCCCCTACATAAGTTAATTTCAGTCCTTCTCTAATTTCAATATCTGCGGACTGTGCAGTATCTAATTCACTTTGAGCTTCATTTAATTCTGCTTGCAGATTTGCAATAATATCTTCATAACTTCCGATTGTCTCTTGCATTTCTTCAATAGTAGAAATATAATTTTGCTGTTCAATAGTTAATTCATTAATTTGATTTGAACGTGAGACAAGAGCAGAAGCATTAAGAGCAACAATACCACTCATAAAAAATGCGGCTGCTGCAATTTTAATATTTTTCTTAATTCTCAATGTTATTCTCCTTTTGTTTCTAACGTGTAGTTAATAATAAAAAATTAGACAGTTCATTTGATTGAAACTGTCCAATTTCCGCGAGAAATATTTTATTATCGCTACTGGCGGTTGCGCATAGACTCGAACTATGAACCTCGTCCTTGGAATGGAAAGTATATTGCAGCTATTGTTTAATTCTAAACAAATTTTTACGCGCTCTATCCATTTGGAGCTACACAACCATATGGTGCTGCGAGCAGGACTCGAACCCGCGCCACTGTCTTATCTGGACCAAGGGGCATAAACCCAGTGCTTTAGCCACTAAGCTACCGCAGCATAAATAGATGTATCTTTTAAATACATCTATATTATAACATAAATTTATTTTATTGGCAAATTTCTTTTACTTCAATAGGAGTGCCAAACTCATCATAAACCACATTCCAATCACAATCAAGGTTTTGGTTTACAATAACCTTATGAAGAATTTCTTCTTTATCTTCTTTAGTTATAGGCTTTTCAGGGTATGCCCATTCCAAAATAGTCTGATAACAATAGCTGTTAGGAGTATATTTTGGGTTCAGAAAATAATCCCAATCTTCTCCGTTAATCCATTTTGAAAGTGCGGCTGCCACACCTGCAGAACGCGACTGACCTGCTTCACAATGCACGATAAAGAAATCAACTTTATCCAACTTACCCTCAACAAAAGCAATAATGGCTTGAGCCTGAAAATCAGTCATTGCAACGCCATAGGACTCACCAATGTAAACATCGTCAAAAGCAAGGTTAAGACAAGCAATCATTCCGCAATCAGGAACTGCGATTTTCTGCAGAAAAGCTCGGTCTCCCCGTACATTTGAAATAGAGATAACCGCGTATTTTTCATCATGCTTTTGAGAAACATACTGCTCAGCAAGGTGACGACTCATAACTCGAAATTCCATTATTGATTCTCCTACTAATTAAAGACCAAGCATTGCCATCAGTTCTTTGACTTTTGCCTTTTCATCTGTGGAAGGCTCGGTTTTCTGGTCTGTAAAATTCAGCACATTTGCGGAAGTCGCAGGTGTATCGCTCGACATACCTAGGGTTGTCGCATGGTCAATATTAACCTTCGCCGCAGTCAAAGTAACTTTAATCTGAACCTCTTCGCCATTCTCCATCATAGGAATGCGAATTTCCTTGTCATTCATAAAGCTACCATTAAAAGTTTCCAGAATTTTCTTAGTAATGTCTGCTTTTGCCTGAATACCTTTTACTGCCATTTATTTTTCCTCTTTTCTTTTTCAGTATATATATTATATCATTTTTTTAAGAAAAAATAAATAGTTAATTTTTTTCTTTAGCCATTTTTTGGGATACATTAGAAATAACAAAGCACATGCGGCAATGTCCTCTTTTAGCGCAGACTTTATTACAAGTTAAACGTGAATTACCAAATTCTGGCATTACATAGCGGCTATCAATATCATTTTGTAATCCTAAGATGCATTCTTTTAGAGGTCCGAACCACTTTTTATCAATAGTATAAACTTTATAGAATACATCCATACTATTGCGAGAATCTGCAGCAATCTCAAATACATCAATTAATCCGTCATAAAGCTCAGTATCTTCAGGTCTAATATAGAATTGAGTTAAAGTTTCGCCATAAGGGAATGATGATTGACAAATATTAGGTAGCACTCGCACTTGGACTCCAGATTCATGGACTTTTTTAGCTACATCCCGCACACAAAAGCCCAAATCCCCTGAAATATAGACATCTGTTGGTTTATAAGAAAGAAAACCATTTAATAAATCCCAGTCTCCGGCAAAATTTGCAAAGAAAAATCTTAAATCCGTACTTTTTACCATTTCTAATACTTGCGTATTGTTAAAATCAAATCTGAGCTTGAAATTATAATATTTTTTTGCAAGAGTAGAAAGTAAATTTATATCTGTTTGCGCGGTTTCCGCAGGTAGATCGATGATAATAATCTAATGCTTATGCGCTTCTAAGAAATCAGGTAAAGTAGTATCATGGCTATTGTAAGTAATAGCTAATTCTTCGCATTGATTTTGATACTTAGAATCAATGTAATATCTTAAGCAATATCTCATATTTTTCTCCTTATACCAAAAAAGGGATAGTTCATCACTATCCCTTTGAGTAATTAGTTATATATTTTTACTCAGCCAGCTTATAGACAGTTGCTTTCTTACCATCGGCGGTCTTAGTGACTTCCTTAGTTGCAGTGCCCAGATTAATCAGCTGTGCCAGACGAGCAGTAACCTTAGCACGAGTCAGCTCCTCATCGCCAACTTCATCCAGAATAGTAGCAATATCCTTAGGCTCAGAGGTCAGGCAAGCAGCAATCTTCTCACGCAGCTCATCGCCCTCAACCTTCTTTTCAGCAGCCTTTTCCTTAGCCTTAGCAGCCTTAGCATCCAGCTGTGCGATATTGGTATCAATGAAAGCCAACAGATTGTCCTTATCCACGGTATCAGTTGCAGCAACAATATCCTTCAGCATCTCAAAATAAGCCTTCTTAGTAATCTTCTCAGTAGCCATAATAAAAAATCTCCTTTTATCTCTTTTTAATTTATCTATTTGTCATTTCTGACATTATCATTATACCAAAAAATTTTTGAAATATCAATTATTTTTTGGATTTTCTACATAGTAAAGTCGGTAATCGCCAAGACAGAACTCAATAGCATCTTCAATCAGCTCCATCCGCTTGGCTTCATTAACAAAAGTATCTGAAATCAATTCCAAATTATAATATTTGCGGGGAATGTCAGTATTAAGTCCCATAAAGATAGGGATATAAGTCCAAATATCATTTTCTATTGTACGACAGAAAATAATAATATTCTCTTCACCGACATAAGGAATTAGAGCTTCTTTGATAGTCATATATTACTCCCAATCATCATATCGACGCTCATCGCGGCGACGCTGTGCTTCCTTCTTCTCTCGCTTCAAATTCTTTTTTGCGGGTTCAGCACCCTGCAAAGGAAGGTAGAGACCACAATGCTGACACTCCTTATAGAATGTACCTGCACGTCCTCGTGCACAATTACCTTCGCACTTATAAAACATACACGCAACAAAACGGTCTTTTGCCATAATTTTCCAATTCTCCTTTAAGAATTATAGTCAGTAAAATCAATGATGCAGGGAGTTCCATCCAGCCTATACCCAAAATTTTCATTGTGCATATCCTGAAGCGGGGAATCATCCTTTTGAATATACTCTTCCAAAGCTCGAAGGGCATCTTCGCCATAACAATCAAGAGCTAAAGCCCACCAGTCAGTATCATAAATATAGTCAAAAAGACTTAATTCACTGCGGTTTTCCATATTTTTAATATGGTCTTTAGACTCTTGACTAGCTTTCTTACTACTAGAGCCATGACTACGAGGATATGCCTTCTCCTGAATAAAAATGCGGGAACCATCCTTAGTAGTGCCAGCAAACTCAGTCTCTGCGAAGAACATACCTACACCAGCCGCCTTCAAATCCTGATATTTTTCATACTCAGCAAGGCAGTAATCAGAGCTATCACTACCGCCAGAGCCACAAAACTGTTCAAAAGTATAACTATCTTCATCCTCATCTTCCAGTTTATTATCATCATACTGTTGATAATAAACGCCAGAAAAAGAAACCTTAAAGACGAAATCGCAATATTCAGGAATAATTACGAGTTTAGTTACTCCAGATGCAAGATAGTAACTATCATCAGGTAACACGCCCTTCATATCTGCGTCGACCGCATCAAAAACACCATAAAGGTCATCACCATCTTCATCAATTCCAAAATCTGCAGGAATAAGAAGAGAGTTGCAAACATCAGAAATAAGAGCTTTATCAAGAGTCATATACACACTTCCTTTTCTTTATATAAATATTATAACATATTTTATATAAAAAATCAATAGGTAAGATTCTATTTTAAGATAAGTATGTTAGAGGAATGCGGGAATCATCTTTGTAAATGCGATATACATAAGAATTAAAGAGTTTATAATCCATAATGCTTTTGATATATTATCAACTTCATTAGGAATACTAAATAAATTCATACCTATAACCGCAAAACATAATAAAACAAACAAGGTTGTCATATAATCACCTCAATATATATGAAAAATATATAAGGTGAATTATTTAATTATGCTTCAATAGAATACCATTCAGTATCGCCCCAAGGCAAGGAAAGACTCATACAAACTGCGCCTTTAGCCATCATATCTACTAGAGCATCTTTTGCGGCTTCCCATGCCTCTTGATAAGTGTCGAAATTAAGTTTAGAAGTATAAGGTTCATAAATAATTAATGCTTCGTCATGCTTATTCCAAAACATAATAGTATACATTACCAATTCGCCTCAACCGCCTGCATCATAGTGTATTCGTCAATAGGAAAAGAATCATAATAATCTTCAACTGCGGGATAATCTACATCAGGAATAGGAATATAGTTATTATCAATCATAGATTTATATTCTCCTTTTATCTATTGTTCATTTTTCTATAATAATTATACTATAATTTTTGCATTTTGTCAAGCGGGAATCTTTGGTATGAGGCGCTTTCCACCTAAGGCAGCCCGCAAAAATTTATGATATAATATAGTAAATAAAATTATACATTATTATAAAAGGATGGATAATATGGAATAGGAATTATTGACTATTGTAGTATTAATTTGTGTGAATTTATTCATGGTTATATTCGGCTGCGCCGAAATAACCATGAAATTAAATGATGTAAGATTAGATATTATTGATTGTATCAATAGAAAGGTGAAAGATATGGAGTGCGTTGTTTGCGGGAATCAATTGTGTAAGTATCAGAGTGAAGGTAAATGTAGTAGAATGGCTGTAACTCTTGATAGTGATGGTAAGTGCGTGCGGTTTGTGCCAAAACCTGAGTTTGAGCATTTCTTTGCGGGTCAGAGACAAGTTGTGCAGGATCCCGTCCAGAAGATTGTTAAGGTGGTTCCCCGCAATTTTGTAGGCTATGTGGATACTTTTGTTGAAAAAGATGATGAATGAATAGAAATTGAGTAAAAATAGACTAAAATTCAGTCTAAATTTGACTTTTGGACAGATTCGGAAAAAAGGATTTTAATAAAGATTCATATATTCTTGAAAGTAAAATTCCCAGATAAAGAATAAGGGAATTTAATAAAGGAGAAAATATATGACAGCACAAGAATTATGTTAGAAGTATGGTATTTCAGAAAATTATTTAGCTAGAAATTTTCCTACGGTACAAAAATCTATTATTAAAAAACATCAGATAAAAATAGAAAAAAAAGGGAGAGGACAGGCGGCTATATACCTAGAGATCCCGCTTGTCAATGATAGAGCTATGAGTATGTATGAAGAAACTAAAGATAATTTTGCATTAGATTCAGCTAGTTTTGCATTGACTAGTGCGGATTTTTGTTGTTTAGTTGCAATTATTCTTACTCCTATGATGGTTTTTAGAGGTAGTTTTAGAGACTTTTGTCATTATATGTAGATTAATGATTCTAAAGAAAATATTGCTGCAATTAAAGAAGCTTTAACCCGCCTCGATTCTTAGGATTATATTAATTTTGTTATTGATAAAACTGATAATAATTATTTTGCTGCAATTCTTTATCGAAAAGCTGAGTAGGATATGCAAGTTGGTATTGATATGGTAAAGAATTGTAAGAAGATTGCGGATGAACATAATAAGAGAAGCTGGGTTCCTCTTCTTAAGACTTGGTTAGGAGTATAGCTAGCCGCAGAAAATCAACCTTTTACTATTGCGGAATTAGAAGCTATTACTGGATTAAGTAAATATTAGATTACTGAATCTAAGAAGTTGTTGGAATCTAATGATATGTTTAAAACATCTAAAGCATATTAGAGTTATCATAGATGTATTGGACAAAATGTTGATTTAAATGCTTTTTATAATTGAATAAAGTAATTACTAGAGTTGGAAAAAAATGAATAGTTTTATTTAAGGTTTATAGATGCGATCTAAGTTAAGTAAACTATTTATTTTTAGGGGAAATATCTACAAATGAATAGAAATATTTAAAAATATTCATTTAAGGCGAGATATGTTTAAGGATTATGGAAACTACAAAGTTTAAATAATCCCGCTAAATTTAAATGGTTTACTTGACGAATATATATATTATATTATTCGTCAAGTCTTTTATCTAATTTTAGCGGGATTATTTAAGAAGTAAAGAAATATATACCTTAGTTTATATGATACGTATATGATACATCACGAAGTGATGTATCATATAGTAAGAGCGGGGCACCCGCTCATTTGCGCCCAAGGAACAACCGCAAAACTCATATGCAATATTTGAAAAACCCAAAAGTAGTATGGGAAAAAATGAAAGGAAAAAGAATATGCGGGAAACGCTGACCGACTTTTATAAGCTCAACATTGTATGTTATGATGAAGAAGGAATGGATGAGATTGAGTATTTGTATGATAATTATGTGAAACCGCATCTCACTGATAAGCTGGAGATTAGGATGACTAGAGGGCTATCCCGCATCACTTTGGCTATTGTTTATAGAAATGAAATTAGTGAAAAAATTTTTGAAAATATTTTTTTAGTTTTAAGTTATTGGGCTATTGTTGTCAAGAGAGAAGTTATTGGAGTTATTGAGTTAAATATGCGGAATTGGAGCAAAGATGAATGGTTTGATGCGGAATGGCAGCTTAATGATGCATTAGAGATGGGTTAAAAAAGAGTATAAAAAAAGAGCTAGCATAAAGCTAGCTCTTTAATTTTGTTCGTGGAAAAAGTTTAATTAAAAATTATTATGAAAGGAGATTGGTAGAGTAGAGTAGGTTTAAATAAAAGTATTGAAAAATTAATAATTTATTTAAGAATTAATGCGAGAAGGGGTAGGTTTTGAGTGGAAATGAGATGAGATTTTGAGTGGGAGATAGGTAGGTTTTGGTATGATAATAGAACTGAGTTAGTGGGTCTAGACCTAGGTCCAAATCTAGATCCAGAATTCTTTTAACGGAATTCTATAAATTCTCAAGGTTCAAAAAAAGAAGCTAATTTCTTAGCCCCCTTTTCATATTAGCCCAGCTTAGCTAGCACATCAGCCAGAATATCAGTAACCTCAGCTTTATTGCTCTTTACATCTGCATCAACCGCACTCTCATCTGCACTATTGTCAATAATCATATTAATAATAGACATCATCTTAGTGACTTCATTTTCAAAGTCCTTCAAGAACTCTTCTAGCTTCTCCATGTCTTCCTCAGACACAGTATCAACATCCAGAACACCAATAGCATCCAGATATGCGGTTAGAGCAACCATCAAATCTTCACGGCACTGACTTACACCATCATTATGTGCGGTATTAGCCTTTTCAGCTTCGATCTCATCCTGAGCATCCTCAATTGCGTACTTAAAGTCACGCATCAGGTCTTCAAAAGAGATACCATCATTCAGTGCGTCCTTAATATCAATAGAATACATATGTAGTCTCCTTGCTTTCATTTATATATAAATTTTCTTTGAAATGAGTTTACAGGTTTTGTCCTGTAGATTCCTCACTTCTTACATTATTATTATAACAAAAAATTATAGTTTTTTCAAGCGGGCAGGGATTTAAATTTTGCAAGGGCAATATGGAACTACAATAGGTAAAAGTATTAGAAAAAATGATTTTGTGAAAAGATGTTGGAAAGTAGTTTTTCATTTAAAAAAATGTGTGCGGGAAACGTAGCTTAAAGGCGCGAACAACCAGCGTTAACTGCCATATGAGGATTAGTGATGCGGGTTTCGGGAATTAGGTCTAGAGATTCTAAAAAGCAAACAACTAGAAAAAAATCCCATATGGGTCTAGATTCGGGGAAGTCGGGTCGCTACAGCCAGTCGCGACCCGTTGCTGTTATAACATACTTTCAAAACTTTGTCAAGCCTAAATTTTGCATAAATTGACGGAACCCATTTTAGTTAATTTTGTTGAAAAATGCGTTTTGTGAATAAATTATCATTTTTACAAAATCTTGGCTAAAAATAACAAAAAAGGAGCGGTTTTCCGCTCCTAAACTGTGGTTTTTATCACTTTTTGTTGGGTCTGTGGCAAATAAGAGTAATAGAATAGTCATTTTCACCAATTTTGAACGTAACTTCACGCTCAATCTTAGGAATTTTTACATCTTTCACCTCTTTTTCGCTCAAAAGGTCAGCAATCCACTGAATAATTTCACGCTTTTCCTCATTCGGCTTGCGCTCTCTAGCTACGCTCGCCCGCTTTTTTGCGATACCATGGTCAGGCTTAAACGCCTTGCCTTTTTTATCCAGCTCTTCCTGTTCCTCATTAGCTTCTACGCCCTCATCCTCAAGCCAAAGCTGAACTGCTTCCATCTTGCTGATTTTGAGCAGTTGCATCTGCTTAGACAAGTAGTCATCGGGGATATTGTACTTAGTTCCATTTTTGCTATACAGCATTAACCGCGCCTCTTTCTTTAGCTCTTGTTTCTATACATAGTATAGCATACACAGGGCATTTTGTCAAGGGGTAATTATAAATTTTTGCAGGCTTCAAAAATTTCATCTGCCTGCTGTAAATCAAAAGTTACACCCATGAATCGGTCATTCTTTACAAAAGTGTTGGGGTATTGCTTAATATACTTAGCTCTGAAATAACTCTCAAAACATTCTGGCGGGACTTCTCCGCAATCATAGACCTTATCACAAATGATTTTAGTTACGCCTAACTTAGCATAGCTTTTGTAATGCTCTCGCATCCGCTGTTCCACTGTTCTAGTAGTAGTGCCAATCTTAGAAAAGAGTAGCCCTGAATCAGTGTAAGCCCGCATCAGATAAAAATAATTTGCGGTTTGCTTGAGCTTTTGCTCAATTTTGGTAATAGTTTTCTTGATGGGGTCAATGATATACTTCTTACTCCACTCTTGAGAAGAATGGAAGATTTCAACACAAATGTTGAACCACTTGTTCACCCATGTCTTAGAAGTGTGACCCCACCGATAAAATGCTTCCTCAAAATCACCATTCGCAAGGCATTCAGCCATAGTCTTTCTGCTCATTTAACTTACCTCTCTTTCAGTAAGTATAGTATACACCTTTGGCTATTGTATGTCAAGCGTTTTGGGATAATTCATTAAGCAATTTTGACCAAATTTTTGCCCGCAAATTTGTGCAAGTAGCCTATTGATGCATAAAGCGTTTCGTGGCGCAAGAACACGAAACGCCAAGGGCTTTTTACACCCTTGGCATCTCGCAGAGCCTTATTTTTTAACCTCGCAGTTCACTTGCGAGGGGTGAATCACTCCTCAATCTCGCCGTTATCCTCGGCATTGCCCTTAATCACCTCGTACAGAGAAACCTTCTTCTCTTTCCACTGGCGGACACGAGTGCCCTTCATCTTAGTCAGCAGAGAAGTGACACGCTGGGACGAAACCGCACCAGCCAGACGACCAGCGCAAGACTGACAAATCTCACCGACAGTCATGGGGCGGTCAGCCGCTTCCATGACTTCCAGAATCACCTGCGAATCAGCATCGCCCGCAATTTGGGACTTAGTGGGCTTAGCAGAACCGCCAGCCTTCTTCGACAGCAGACCAACTTCGTGGTCAATCCACGCCAGCAGTTCATCGTTGGTCATCTCCTCGATGAACGAGCCATCACAGACCTCGATGCGATTGCGGATAGCGTTGAGAACCTGAACCTTAGTCATCTTAGTAGTAGCCATAAATACAACCTCTTTCTTTTGTTTGATGTGATTTTCGATGTTCCTCTTGGAACATCTTTATTATACCACAGATTTGGAAGTTTGTCAAGTGCTTTTTTTAGATTCGCAATCTTTTTGTTTCGCTCACTTGCGAGCTTCCTTGTCTGTTGTAATTATTATACCATAGAAAGTGGATTTTGTCAAGAGGAATTTTTATCAATCAAGATATTTCCTTTTGTCTTATTTTCCCTTTCTGTATATATATTATACCATACATTTTCAAAAAAATCAATAGGTAATTTTGGGAATCAAATCATAGAAATTTTGGGCACATTTTCTATTGACAAAATCTGAAAGGTGTGGTATAATAGAATTTTCGCCCCGCAATGATAGAGCGCGGGGCGTCCGAAGGATGACAATAAAAAAGAAGGGCGATTAGCCCTTTTTATAACCCTCTACAAAAGCCCCATCAACAAGATACACGTCTGTATCTTCAAAAGTGTAGTCACGCTCACCATTTTCAATACCAATGCAATTCCACATTGCATTATACTGGTCTTTAACAGGCTGTACTTTCATATAAATTGGACCGTCAATAGTTTCCCTGTAAGTGCATCCCTCTTCCAGTTCAGAAAAGAGATAAGTATTTGCTTCGACTTCATTGATAATTTTCATGTAAGCACCCCCTTAATAAACACCATAGGCTTCAAGCGCACGATGCGCCAGCTCTAACAGACAATACTCACCCTCATTGTCCTGCATAAAATTTTCAATTTCTTCATTCACATCATGGTTGCGGTCATTGCGACAATCTACCAGCTTGCCCTCTTCATCAAAAGTAAACTCAACATCGCAAGCGCAATCCTCTCCATCATCCACATAGAAAGTGACATACTTCCTGCCGTCATGGTCATACTCGTGCGGATAGGCGTTGTAACCTACTTCGGATGCGTTCTCATCCATCCGCCGTGCCAGTTCCTTAACCAACTCATAATCAGTAACCTTAGAGAAATCCATAGCTAAACCGCTCCTTTCAACACTCTTATTATATCATATTCTTAGGCTATTGTCAATAGCCCAGAATCTGAATTTTGTGGATGGGATGCTTGACATCAAACTTATAATCATGCCAGAAGTTACGAGCCATCTCGCGGATTTCCTCTTCACTCTTGTACTGAGAGCCATCAACCAGAGTGCGGAAGCACTGAAGCTCATCGCCATCAATATACCAAATCTTAACAACCACAGTATTCATAACCATTCTCCTCTCTGTTTCTGTAATTATTATACTATATTTTTAGGAAAATGTCAATAGCAAATTTCAGCGACAAATCCGCAGAAAAATTGTGCAAGATACCTATTGACAGGAAAAACGTCGCAGGCCGACAGTGCGCGCGACGTCAATAGGCAGGATAAACAAAAAAGCACCCTGCTTTTCAGCAGAGTGCCAAAGAGGATTGCGGTTAGGGCTTAGCCCTCGGTGACTTCCTCGCCATCCTCATGCTCGTTGCCCAGCTCGAAGTAGGCAACCTTTTTAACGTGGGTGGACTTCACCAGACCTGCTTCACGCAGTTTGATGAGCATAGCATTCATCTTCTGGTTGCTGGTAATCTCTGCCAGCTCTTCCTTGCCCTCGGTCAGAATCTCGGTGATGGTAGCAGGGCGGTCAAGGCGTTCCATAACTACCAGCACAGCATCCATCAGCTTCTTGTTGGCTTCCTGCTTAGCGGTAGGCTTCTTGAGCGAACCACGCTTAGCGTCCAACAGTTCGACCTCGTGGTCAATGAAAGCAATCATGCTGTCATAGCCCTCGGCGGTTTCAGGCAGAACCGCCTTAATCATTGCGAAGTAATCACGCTTGGTGAGCTTTTTGGTGGATGCGGACACAGTGTTCATGTTAGCCATAGTACGTTACCTCTTTCTTTTGTTTGGTTGATGTTCTTTGTGATTTAATTATACCACAGAGTTGTTGTTTTGTCAAGCACTTTTTTCTTTCTTTTGAAAGAATTTTCTGTTTGCTTGCTTTGACTTCCCTTACTCTGTATCTATATTATATCACGTTTTGTGCGGTTTGTCAAGAGGCTTTTTTGAATCTTTTTTGCGGGGGCTGTTGTCCTCGCTGGACTCTTAACCCCTCCTGACACTATGTATTATACCAGAAACAAGAGCAAAATGGAAGTGGCAAAATGACGAACTTTTGGGATAAATGCTGGTGAATATTTGTGCGGTTTTGCCCTTGACAAATCTTGCAGGCGGTGGTATAATAGAATAACGGCGGAGCCCGATTGAGGGCGGAGCGCCAAAATGCCCCTACCACCGAAGTGATAAGGGCATTAGGCTGAAAGGAAACCGTGAACAGAGAGGTAATAGGGAATCGTGGTGGGAAAGGTGGGTTTCGCACCCACATGGCTAGCTTGTTCTACTACTTGAACTACTCTCCCAGAAAGAGGGCAGAGGGTGCGCTAACCCTCCACCGCAGTTCCTCTCTTATTGCATTATCATTATACCATAATTTTTTTTATTTGTCAACTGTTACCACAGATATTTCTGCATCTTTTTGTGCTGGCGGTAACAGTGGGCGAGAATCTGGGTTTCAATCAAAACGTCCTCAAGACCAGTGTGCTTTTCAGTAAAATCCGCTTCACCGCTAATATAGCGGTACAGAATTTCAGCGGTCTTTCTTACCTGTCCGTTAGCGCACACATAGCCATTTTCTTTACACCACTTAATGTAGGTAGGTTGCTTACAAATGGTAGATTGTGCCATTTTCATAGTGTCCATGAATCGAGTGCCGTAGGGGAAAAAGTAACGCTGCTTCGAGGAAGTTTCATAGCGTAAAGTCACATGGGTAGAACGATAATCAAACCGTGCATTGTGAGCGCAAACATCGGTGATATGATACTTTTTCATCAAAGTCCAAACCGCCTGCCGAATCTGGTAGAGAGTAGCCATCTTGCGTTCACCCGCCCAAATCTGTTCCCAATACTGGGGAATTTTGTTGGCGTAGTATGCGGATTGCATCAAATCCGCACAGCCTTTGAAAATATCCTTGTTTACAAAGCTGGCGGTTTCATACACATTGCCATGAGTGTCAACAACTGCACAGCCAAGGTCATACAGCAGGGGGTCATTCAAACCGTTGGCGGTTTCAGTGTCAATCATCAGAATGTAGTGACGGCGGAAATCAATGTTGTTCATGTTATCAATCCTCTTTCTGCAATTCAGGCTTAACTTCTTTTCCTGACTGCTCTTATATTATACCATAGGCTTTAGCTTTTGTCAAGCCTTATTTAATGGAAAATAAAAATTCCTATCAACAGACCCAAGCCAAAAATTGCCAATCCAAACAAGAAATCATTGCGATGTTTGTATTCATCAGTTTGCATCCATTCCCATTCCTTGCGAGCATCCCATAGATACTTGAACCACGACCGCTGTTCAGGTGTCAGTTTATCGGTATCAGCCAAAAGAACGTGGCTAATCTCTTCTGCGGTCATGTCGGAAAGTTCTTTGCCATTGAAAGTCATGTTTGCTACCTCTCTTTATTCTGTTGTATCTCTCACTGGATATAGTATATCATATCTTGAGCCTATTGTCAATACCAAGTTTTAGGATGTGGGCGGGCATTTATTTGTGCAAATTTGCTATTGACAAAACCTGTGAGCTGTGGTATAATAGTAAAACGTGCCGCATTGACCAGAGGCGGCACGAAAAAAGCTAGGGTTCCATCTGCGCCCTAGCTAATTATACTATCTGTTTACTCGGTGACTTCTACCTCAAACCATTCGCAATCTCTATCATCAAGCCAACTCTCTGCTTCGCTTTTAGCCTGTTCTCGAATATCATCTTCAATCCGCTGTCTGCCTTTTTCAGTTTTCATCCGTCTATACAGGTCACAACAAGAGTAAAGGTCATTCACAGTTTCTGCGACCCAATCTTTGTCTTTCAAAAGTTCTTCAACACGATGGTTAAAAAGCTCTTCTTCTACATCCTTATTCATACGGACTTCAACAGGCTCACCATCGACAATATGCACCCAAACAGTCATGTTCATCTCTCCTTAATCACAGAAAATAATCTCGTTAGTTTCGGGGTTGCTAACATTCTCAAGGTCATTAAAACCGTCCTGCCTACAAGCAACCTTATCTGCCCATGCTCGAATTTTATCTTCCTCGGTATAGTCACATGGATAAGGGGCGTTCAGCGGGTCTTTCTCGTACTCTGCCCATTGCTCCTGATACTTGCGATAGGCTTCCACGATTTCAGGGGGTGCTTCTACCTCAATCTCATGGTAAGCGGAATAACCAATAGTCAGTTTCATATTTCATAGCTCCTTTCGACACTCTTATTATATCACTTTTGGCTGTTGTTGTCAAGAGGAACTTTTCATTCCTCGACTTCAACCTCAGTCCACATTTCATTGAAAGTGTCCACAGCATCATCATGGATGTACTGGCGCATCTCTTCCAGTTTGCTTTCTTTATCGGATTCAGTAGCCATGAAATCCGCAACCAGACGGATGAAAGTATCCTTAGAGCAGGCATACTCAATATGGCGAGGGTCAGTTTCAATCTCGTGGATAATGGCATCAGCCTTATCAACAGACACGACACGATAATCTTCATTGCTCATGTAAACCTTCATACTTAGTACCTCTTTCTTTTGTTTAGTTCCTTTCGGTGATTATAGTATACACCTTTGGGGCTAAAATTGCAAGCCTTTTGGGAAAAATAATCTTGAAAAAATTTTGCAAAAAACTCTTGACAAAATGCGTGCGGGATGGTATAATGGAATAAGCGGAGCCAAGCAATTGCGCAGGGGACGCAAAAATGCAAGGGCTATTTTGCCCTTGCACCATATTATTTTTCACCCCTCATACATGGGCTTCACTTGCCCTTCCTTGTAAATGCTTGCGGTGGCAAGCCGTTCCACCTCTTTGCCTAGCATCATTTCCGCCTGATAAACCAGCTCTTCAACGGTTGCATCCTCAACCGCTTCAACAGGGACAGACACCAGCAGATTCACACAGTATTCCATAGCTTTAACCGCCTTTTTATTAAGAGGGGCTTACACCAGCCCCCACAGCTCTTCCATCATATCGTTGGCATTGATTGCATCACCCAGATTCCACGCATCAAGGTTTCTGTCCTCGTCATCCACCAGAATGGCGGTTTCAGCGGTGGCGACTTCCTGCTTAGGAGTGCCATACTTTACAACGTGGATTTCCTCGGCGTAGGGGAAGTATTTCGCCAGCCATTCACGCTTAACCGCCTCAACCTGTGCATCAAATGTGGGAGTGCCAGATTTGGAACACCAGCTAATCACGCCAATGTGATAGCCCTTGCTCTTGAGTGCCTGAATCAGAGTGAACATCTTGAGGGCGTCGAACAGAGGTTCAGCCAGTTCGTAGGGGCGAGTGCGGAAGTTCTGCAAGTCGTTCAGCCAGCCATTCACGCCATAGAAGTTAGCCAGAGTGCCGTCCATGTCAAAGTAGATAGTCATAATCTTTGCCTCTTTCTTTTGTTTTATCTCTCTGTGATTATATTATATCATAGGTGGTGCGGTTTGTCAAGGGGTTTCTTAAACTTTTTCTCCAACCAGCCAGTTGTTAAGCTGACTAAACAGGAAGAAGAAAATCAGCCCGATAATTGCAACAAACCAGTTCATACCATAACCAGCGAACAGGTTAGATAAGACCAACCAAATCAGACCGCCGTTGAAAATCATGCCGAGGATAGAAGCTACATACAGGGGAATCCAAATCGTGTTTTTCATTTTTATTACCTCTCTCTCTGTGATTATAGTATACCAGATAGGGAAGCTATTGTCAAGCGTTTTAGGAAATTTGCGGGTAGCAGATTGTACAACTTTTTCCTAGAGAAATCTGTTGAAACTAGTCATTTTGCCTAAAGCGGCGCCACCTGATTGTAAGCGCGCCGCGAAAATAACCTACCTATGTAGGTTTTAATTACATAGGTAGGTTAAATATTAGAACTTCTTTGCAGGCGCAAGCACCATTTCAACAGGTTCAACCGTTACATTAGGGTCAAACAGACGGACAAAGCCAGTAGCACAATTAACTGCGGGAATCTTCAAACCGTGACGATTGAAAATTCCGGGGTCATTGTTCAGCACCTGATAAACACCAACCTTATCACGCACATCATCAGAAGTGCGCTGGCACATAAAATGAGTACCGACCTCAAGGGTCTTAATGGCGGGACGAATGCCCTGAGCAGGAAGAATAACACGTGCAATCATAAATTTTCTCCTTTCAAATCAGACCAACACAGTTGAAGAACAAACCAATCTCAATGAAACAGGCGATAAGGGCAATTCTATCGAATCCATGCTTCTCAATGTAATAAGTGAGCCAACCCAAAACCGCACCAAGGATAATAAACTTAACCATTTATATTTACCTCTTTCTGTTGTTTTCTGTATTTATTATATCACATCTTATAAGAGTTGTCAAGCTCTTTTTTTATTTTTCTTCGGGCTGACCGCTTGATTTTTGCTTCTAACTTTTGGCGGTTTCTGATGCGAACACATTTTGCATTAAGGTCTTGAGCTGTATAATCTTTAACGGTCTCACGCTTCATTTTATCCATCTTATCAACTCCTTTTGACATTATTATTATACTATATTTTTAGGAAATTATCAATAGGCAATTTATACAATAAAATCATTGAAAATTTGTGCGGGGTGTATATTGACAGGCAAAGCGCGTCCGCGCAATCAAGCACGGCACGCCAAAAAGTCAAGTGGCAAAAATGCATAAAAAATCTGCGGGATTAGCTACTTCCCGCAGATTAGATAAAATATTCAAATATATTGTATATTTGCTACGTCCAGTGCATCTTTATACCATCCTTTCCTATTGAGTAAGAAGAATTAAAATGTCAAGTCCAGTGCATAATATCCCTCATTCTGTTAGTATAATGTGTATCGTGTAGAGGGATTGAAGCGGTTCCTTTCTTCAACCTCTAGCTTTTGCTTTCTGCCTTTCTTTTTACACTTCGTAGAAAGAAAATGCCAAAGACTTTATAAAGTGTGTACTCTTTACTTCCTCTTTTTCAAAAACCTATAACCTATTAGGACATGGGAAGAAATCATACTCAAAGAAGTCATAACAAGCGGGATGAATTTCTTTCTAGGGTCGTGAGAAGAAACCATCAAAGAAACTTATTGCTTTCCCTACTTTTATAAGATAATAACCCCAGAGCGAAATGTCAATCAATCAGAACTGGTTTATCGGTTACTAAATCTAAAGAGTGAATTGCGTGTTAATAGAAATGAAGTCTAATCGGAATCATTTTCGCACCTCTATAATCTCATTTCAAAATTTTAGAGGTGCTTCGGCGGTGCTCTAGTTTTAATATGTATCGCCCCCTGACACTATGTATTATATCATACTTGGCGGTGTTTGTCAAGCATTTTTTTAATATTCTCGGCAATAGCCAGAGAAGTCCAGAATAATAGGCTTACCATGATTGAAACCAATGTTGCTAGTATGCAAATCATTGATTGCATTTTCAACAACAAATGCACAGAGCTTACGGCAGAGCTTTTTGCCAAAAATTACCAATGCCATACAAGCCCATAGTTGGTCTAAATCTCGGCTGTAATCCTTGTTGCCAGCACGCTGAAACTCACGTTCCATTTTATGCCAAATGCGCTTGCTAGAATCCATAGAAGTCTTACACTGTTTAGTGTATTTATTACGCACGTCCCACGGCAAAGAACTAACAGAATACTGAATCTTTTCCTGAAAAACAAACGTCATGCCGTTCATTTCAAAGGCGATTTCGGTCTTGGGGAAGAAGTCCGCCAAACCTGCGTCAACCGCCTTGGCGTAAACTTCTGCTTCCTGAACCGCTTCATTGTAGTGGTTATCAGTTACCCACTTACAGACATACAAACCGCTATCATTGCACAGACACAGCTTAGAAGCACCAGAATGGATACTATAACCGTGGCGGTCAAAATCAGGAGTTGCCCCACGCAGAATGTGCTTCACTCGCCAGCTGTCATCATCCTCGGAATCAAAGTCGCCATCGAGCAGAATCCGCATCATTTCTTCGCGGTTGTCATACTTCTTCATTGCCATGTTATCTCCTCTCTTGGCTTATCGCCCTTTCAGTGTCTATATTATAGCAGATTATTCAGCTATTGTCTATTAGTAGACTGCACAAGGTTTCAGGAGCAAAATTGTTTATTTTACCTATTGACAGGCGGCAACAAAAATGATATAATAGAAGGTGCTATGCGAATAGCGGCCCGGATTGATAGAAGGCGGGCCGCTCAACTCTGGCGGGCTGGGCGACCCTCTCTCGTTTACTCTTCCTTCGGATAGTAGTGGATAGGTGGCTCATTGAACTCAGCAGGGAAAAGCCCATCACCAAAGCAGAACCCCTCCCAACCATAAGCAGACATGATGCGGATAAAGTCCTCTGTAACCTCATTCATTAGGTCATCATCCTGCGAGATGGTCAACAGGTCTTCATCTGTTGCTTCATCAGGTACATCCACAGACCAACGAGCCTGCGCGTTCTCATTATTCAGAGTCAGAACCAGCAGATTCATAGCCTTTACTGCATTAAAACGTTCCATCATAACCAACAACCCCTTTCTTATTCTGCGGAATGGCAATCCCAAATCTCAAAGGTAGGATACTTCTGCTTGAATTTCTCCATAGCATCAATAGCGTTCTTGCCATAGAAAGTTTCAACCAGCAGGTCGGCGTTCTCATTGTAATACACAATGTCATATGCGTGCATGATAACAGTTTCCATTTTCAATCAATCTCCTTTTTAGTTCTTATGGGCGAGCAGGTTGAATGCCGCCTTAGCTTCATCGGTCATGCAACTGTCACAACAAGCCCCATTATCACAAGGTCTGTTACCCACCTCGTCGCAGGAACAACTACAATATTCGTTCAGAAAATCTTCCCAAGTGTACATTTGTCATAACCTCTCTTTCAGTGTATTCATTATACCACTTTCAGCGGTCGGTGTCAAGGGGTTTAGGCAATTTTTTTCGGTTATAGGTGGTCTTTTTTTCAAATCGTGCGGGTCTGCCAATGAACAGCCGCCTTGCCTTGCGGATCTCCTTTTCCTTATTCTTTTTCAACATCTTAATCACCTCACCAGATAAACACATAGTCAAAGCCTTCCTCGCAGGTGGGCTGGACATAAGAATTATACTGTTTTACAATAGCGTCAACAGGAACAAAAGCCTTGCCAGTACGCTGAGCGTTCTGTTTAATATGTTGCTCAAGTGCAGGACGGATAACAACAGCATAGAGTTTTGCGGTCTTAGGTATATTAATGCGGCGAAGCACTCTTTTCCGCGCTTTAGGGGTTAGATGAGTAGCATCCAGCACGATGGATTCCCAACCACGCTCAATCGCACTATTGATGCGGTTGATGTAGGTATCAAACGCTTCTTTTTCGTGGGCAAAGTAATCATCAGTCTTATACTTTTCCATGACATCAAATCGAGCCACGTCACGAGATACATCAAATGAGTTGGGGAAGTTGTTCTTAATAAAAGTAGACTTGCCTGCGCCAGCCGCACCAACCATCATGTAAATATATTTAGTCATCTCTATCTCTCCTTTGCTAAAGCAAGTATACCACATTTTCAGGATAAAAACAATGGGCATATTACACAAAAATCAACCAAGAAAATCATGCAAGATGCCCATTGACATAAATAGCGGCGGGCGTCCATCAAACACGCGCCGCTCAACCTTTTAGGATGTTTATTATTCATAGGAAACACAAAAAACCGAGAAAAAATCATCTTAATACCTAGCATGTCAGAGCACCGACCTACTCACCACTGTTTTCGGTCTGCATCGAAGTTATTTTAATAGCATCAATGCATAAGCACATACATCAGCCATTTCTGAACAGCTTGAAGTTTTGTCGGTTGAAGCTAGGTCATTATAACCAATCTGCGCCGCCGCAATCATATCTTTCACTGTTGTATTAGAAAAGACTAATTTTAATGCGCTTAGTTCATCTATTGAAAAACTAGGCATTTTGTGTTCCTTTCTTTATTTATTTCTTACATTATTATTATATCAAAATTTTTTATAAAAATAAAAGAAAGGGCGTGGAGATGAATCCACGCCCAGAGAGAAGAGAGGTAGTTAATCGCTAATGTAGAAAGAGGGATATCGACCTGCAACCGTATTGCAGTTGTAGTAGTTAAACTCGTTAATCAGCTGGTCAAAAGTGCAATCAGCTTTTGCGGGGTCGATTTCATAGGCACTGTCAACCCGCATATTACAAGCGGCCATATAGAAGGTCTTGCCCTCATTGAAAAGCTTGCGGGCGGCGGTCTTGTTAATCTTTTTCATGGTAGAATCCCCTTTCAATCAATTACGAACAACAACCATAAAGTCATCAAAGCGATAATCCCCATTGGGATCCTTTTCAGCATTGGCTTCAAGCCATGCCAGCAATGCCAGCCCGTCGGCAATGGCAGTCAAGTCACCGTAGATATAGAAGATGTCGCCACAGATATAAGTGGAAATGATGTCCATGAAATCCATGCCGATGTGATTGAAAGCCAGTTCAAAAGCGTTAAACATTTTTATTACCTCTCTTTAATTCAGTTCCTTTTGACACTATTATTATATCATAAATGCGGGTTTCTGTCAAGCCTTTTCAGAAAATCTTTTGAAATTTTCGAGGAACATTTTCAGCGTAGCAAGGTCAAAATCTTCCGCCATAGATTCAGCGGTGCGGTTCATCAAGCAGTAGCCGCAAGCAACCAGTTCATTCACAACAGCCATCTTCTCGTTCATCATCTTTATTTACCTCTCTCTCTGTTTCTGTATATAGTATACACCCTGCAAGGCGGGTTGTCAAGCCTTTTGGGCGATTTTCCTTTCGTCAAATTGCACAAAGAATTGCGCGAAAATCCCGGCGGGACTAGTCATTATGCCACAGCGGAGCCAAGCGCAGGTGAAGGCGACGCGAAAAATTCCCCGCCTTTTTCTGGCGGGGAAGGCTTGATTTTTATTGACCGCAGGCGAGCTTTGCCAGCTCTCTCATGCACTCATTGGTGGAGATGACCCCACGGTAGCGGAGGCGAACCACCCGCTGAACCTTGTCGCTTAGCACCTCGTCACCCGCAGTCTTGATGTATTCAGCGTACTCTTTGATGAACTTCTCCATTTTTTGTTACCTCTCTTTCAGTGATTAAAGTATATCATACTTTAAGGCTTTTGTCAAGCCTTTTTCTTAAAATAAATATAAGTTTCGTCCCAATTATCGACTTCAACATTTTTAATGTATCCATCTTTTTCATAACCATTTTGTAGATAATTATGGATAAGTTCAAATCCATACTTGTTTGCCCACTTTTTCAGATAGAAAGGCACTTTCTTAGCGATTTCATAACCATAGTAATGCCATTGCATACTATAATACAAACCGTTTCGCTCTTCATCCCATTCCAAAACATAGGGAAGCCAATAGTCAAGAACTTTCTTTGCAGTTTGCTCATTCCATTCCTGTTTGTTGTACCACCAATCATTCAGTTTATCCCATGCAATAAAGAAAGGTGCAATGGGGAGGGCAAGGAAAAAGATTTCATACTTGCCCCACTTAATACGAAAAGAAAACTTTTTATGGTTCTTCTTAGAAACCTTGGTCGTAGCTTTAGTCTTAGCGAAATCAAACTCTTTCATAATATATTCCTCTCTTTCATGGTTTTATTATATCATAGAATGGGACTTTTGTCAAGCCCCACAGGGGTCAACGCTTGACCGAAATAGCGTCAATCTCCTGCTTGTCATTCATGTGGAACTCGCACAGGGTATAGCTGGCTGCGAGTGCCAGATTCTTCCAATAGGTCAGATGAGAAAAACCCTTATCAATGTGCCAGACCTCGACGTATTCTGCGAAGCGGGTGGTGGTGGAAGAGCGAACTTCACGAATAAACTCACAAACCATCATAATAATTACCTCTCTCTAGCTTTTTAACTCTCTCTGTGATTATAGTATACCACTTCATTCCCATGCTGTCAAGGTTTTAGGACAAAAAATAAATAAAAAAATTTTCGCAAAAAGCCTTGACAAACCTCGATGGATGTGGTATAATTGAAAAACGCCGCGCATTGGTGGGGCGCGGCGCGACAAAGAGAAAGGCGCCCTTATAGGCGCCTCCCGCTTAGAACTCCGTGTTATCGTCCAACTCGACCTTGCCAAAAATGGCTTCATTCAACCGCTCCCGCAGTTCATAAATCTTCTTGGTGTACCAGTCATACAGCTCAATGTTCAGCAGGTTTTTGCTACGCTCATTGTACAGACCAGCCAGTTCCTTTTCCATTGCTACAACGTTCATCATGTTACTTACCTCTCTCTATTGTGTTTTATCTTCCCTGTGATTATATTATAGCATAAGGGGCTTGTTTTGTCAAGCCCCTTTTTGATATTTTTTAAGCCAGCCAAGTAAGCTTCATGTTGCGCCAGCAAAGCACAGACTGCTGATTGTGCTGGATGCCAATAGCTACGGCTTCACGCTTGGTGTTTACTCTCTTGGAACTGTCAATGTAGTAAATGCCATTGCTCAGCCACACGCCACAGTCACCCATAGTCTGGATAAACACAGCGGCGATCTTAGCATCTGTGGTTTCATAGCCGTGAGTAGCGACCTGCCAACCGCTCTTGTATGCAACAGGCTTGCCCGCCTTAAAAGTCTTGCCATCATTATCAGCCAGAGCCATCAGCATTGCGACCAGTTCATTGTAGTTCATCATAAGTCTTACCTCTCTTGTTATGTGTCTCTCTCTTACTGTCTATATTATACCACAGGCTGTGGCTCTTGTCAAGGGTTTTTTAGAAGATTTTTGGCTTCATTGCTTCACCAGTAGAAACCTTTAAGAAGCAACCAGCATTGCAATAATATTCTTTGCGGTCAGGCTTGCCCTCTTCATGGACTACACGCCAGATGGCGGTATGAGTGAGAGTAGCCAGCTCTTTTGCACGCTTCCAAGTGAAGCCGAAGGGCTCTTTATCCACGCCAACAATCTGACCAGCGGCAATGTAAGTGTACATCTTCATAGTAGTTACCTCTCTAACTTCTCTTGTTCTCTGTGATTATAGTATACCATAGTCATGGTATACTGTCAAGCATTTCTTAAAAATATTCTTAGAAAAATTTGCGAAAAAAGTATTGACAAAGCGGGCGATCTGTGGTATAATGAAGTGGGAGAGCTTCATCTAATAATCTACTAGATGAGAGTTTTCCTTATTATAATCAGCCCGGCGGATAATGACCAGAATATAATAATATAATGAATAGCAGTTAGTATACTATAACCTAGGCTATTGGTATGTCTATACTAACTGCTAAATACTCAATATTAAATTAGGATGAAAAATAAGTTAGCTAATGCAAACAATTAGCAACAAAAAACTACAAAGGTGTTAGCTCATGCTAACAACGGGGGATGGCGCTTGAGAGCGCCACGAGTAGCCTTTGCCCGCTCTACGCAGCGTATGGGGGGTGGGGTTTTGGGATAAAAAATATTTGAAAATGAAAAATGGGTATGTGCTGGTCAACAAAATCTCCAAAAGTTATTTTAATTTTAGATAACGAACAAAATCTTTAAAGTTCTAAATTTCGATAGCTTTTTTTAGAATACTCCCCTGTACTAATAACAGCCTTCACATCGCCATAACCACCAATAGGTTTAATATTAAATAATTTATTATTATGAATTACTTTATTGTTCCACCAGCTTTGATAAGAAGCACCATTAAACATTGCCCATGTCTTTCCCGCATCCGTACTATAACAATAGCAAATAATACCATTATGCTTACTTGGAATCTTATAAGCCTTAGCTTGTTTTGCGGGAACTCCTTCACTTATTAGCAGCTTCTAAAATCTCTTCCTCGTCATCTACCTTACTCCATTTCAACTCAATATCATCTTCAACTCTGCTGGTATCTAGCCATTCCTACCTACTCATCCCACATTTGCACATTAAGATACACAGCCGCAAAGGATAACCCATATCATCAAGCTAAATTACATTACTTCTTTCATATAGTTTAAAGTCATGTCTGTGAATAAACATATTCTCTCAAAATCGCCTCATTTACACAGACGTCATTAATAGAGAAACTAGCTCTTCTTCCTCTGTCCCAATGAAAAATCTCCTTGTAAGGACACATCTTTCTGTTCCATCCCATATTTTCATACCAATCATCATACTTCTGAATCATATGTAGCAAAAAATCCCAACAACCTTGATAAGATTCCATATCGTAACTTAAAAAAGTTTTAACAATAATAGCATCTTCTTCGCTAAAGTTCATGGGCAGCTTAAAATTGCGGGCTTCCTTTGGCGGGCAGCCAATACTTATACACAACTTTTGGAATCTCTTTTTTGTCATAAATTACCTCACATAATTATACGAAAAGCTAATTCTGCAGCTTCTTTCTCTGTTGCACAACATTTTCTACAATTTGTTAATGCTATATTATAATAAAAATTCCAACATCCTTTATAAGACCATATATCAAATCCATTAAGGACATCAATAGCAAGCTCTCTATTAGAAGACTCACAAGATGGAACTTTCCAATCTCGAAAAGCTTTAGGTGAAACGCCTTTACTCATTAACAATTTCTAAAAACGTTTTCTTGTCAAATAAACCCACTCCTTTTCTTGAACAAATAGTCAGACAACCATCTGCTATAATCCTCACTAGTCCATTTGCGGTTTCCCTACCTCACTGACGCGATGTACCTACGTCATCCGCTTCTTCAATTACTATTGATTCAGCATAAGTTTCAATAATAGATGCTTTCATAATCTTATAATTTTCAGCCTGAAAGGCTTCATCATTAAGATAAGTCTCTTTAGCTCTTTTCAGATAAAAAGTTAGTCCATCTTTCGCGGCATCTACGCTCCGCCATCTTTCAATTTCATTTGACCACATCTGAGTGAAATAAAAAGAATAATTGGTTCGTCTCTTAGCTAGAGCTTCACCTCTTGAATTAATAATGATATAATAAGTATCTTTTACTGCTCTTGATGACTTTGTTGAATCCATAAAATCTCCTTATTGTGTTACTCTTCTTTTTCATCCATATCAATTTCAACTTCGGTATCTTCCATCTCTTGACCCCAAGTCTTCAAATCAATATCTTCAATCTTTGCTCGAACTTCAAGGTCATAAAGATACTGACCCATCATACTTGCCTGATGTCTCAAAAGGCTCATATTACAAGTTGGCTCAAAGCCAAGAGTTCCTGCATCATAAGAAGTAATCATATCATGCAGTTTATCATATCTAATCTTTGTCTGCCAGTATTCTGCGGCGAACCTAGCTTTATAGCTTCCATCGACCATTGCCGCAATAGTATTTTTAAGTTCCATTTTTATTTCCTTTCTCTGTATCAACTGCTTTTTTCATGCTGTCTTCAAGCTCATGTGCCCCAGTCAGCTGCTCTAGTACTGTATAAAAGTGCATTTTTTCATTACTTGCCCATCGTCTCCACCATAGAGGGTCTGTATTTGGCTCGATAGGATCTCTAGGCTTAAGGCGCGCTAACTCATCAACAGCCGCAGCATATCTAAAATAGATACTATCAAATCCAAAAGCAAGTCTTTCTGCAACCAGCTTTCGATGCACTTCTTTAGGAATAGTTACATTTGGATTTTCTTCTCTCAATGCTTCCGCAAACTTTTCATAATTTTCAAGGAGTTCATTAAATTCAGGATTGGTAGTTCTTTCGTTCATTTTTCAAAATCTCCTTTGCTTTTACCCAATTCGTCTCAATAGCTCTTGTCATTGAATTTTCAACCTTAATTTGACAAGCCCTCATGGCACTAAGTGCGGTAGTATGGCTTACAGGAGTAACACCAGCACAGCAATAAGCATCTACAATGATAGGCACATTAGGCATTTCTGCCTTCAGCAGCATTGCATTACTGATAACGCAAATATCAGTGCAAACACCAATCAAAGTAATACTCTCAATATCAAGCCCGCCAAAATCAGAATTATAGCTCCAAATATACTCACTTTCAGGATTAAAATATTCCATCAAACGAGTTGAACCAAAAGTAGGCTTGTCAAAAGTATTATCTTCAGTCACAAAAGGCTTCAACTCATCAATAATCTCCCAGCCTTCGGTCTGATAAATACAATGCGGAACAGGTAGGTTCTTGCCTTCTTGAGTCTCAAGGTAGTTGTCGAAATGGGTGTCGCGAGTGAAGAAGACAGCTCCATCCCAATTCTTTACTTTATCAACAACCGCAGGTACAATCTCTCTTGCTTCTGGCGTACCAAGACAACCAGTAATGAAATCATTCTGCATATCTACAACAATAAGAATTTTCATATTAAACCTCTCTTAGTCCCAATTACAATTCGGATTATACATAGGCATCGGCAACAGCTTAAAAGTATTAGCATTATGCATCTTATCAATGCGGGCGGCAGTAGCTGTATCGTTACCAAAATCTCCAGTTCGGATGTAGCGGTCAAGGAACTGATAAGTAAAACCGAAATTATCTTCATCACTCTTATCAGTCAGACCATCCGCAGGAATCTTCTCAATAAACTTCTTAGGAAGACCCAGCTCATAGCCAATCTGCTTAACTTCAGTGACAGTCAACTTACCCAGAGGACTAAACTGACCTGCGCCATCGCCAAACAAAGTTGCCCAACCAACATAATCTTCAGAATAATTACAAGTATTAGCAACTCGACCATTCACGCTCTGAGCAACCATAAACAGAGTTGCCATACGAAGGCGGGCAGGCAGGTTAGTAGCAGCATTAGAGCTAAGTTTAATATCATTAGCCACAAGTTCCTCAGTCAGACTATCATAGGCTTCGCCAATATTAATATCCATATAATCAATATCAAGATACTCACAAATCTCTACCGCAATATCGCTGTCCTTCATGGTATCATTAGGCATAATTACGCCAAAGACTCTGTCCTTACCAAGAGCTTCACAGCACAGTGCCGCAACGATGGTAGAGTCCTTACCGCCGCTCATACCTACGACCGCATTGCAATCAGAGCCATTCTTACGGAAATAGTTACGAATCCAAGTAACAATCTCATCCTTAGTCTTCTTAGCATCAAAACTATAAGGTCTAATCATATTTCTTAATCTCCTTTATTTATCTTATAATTTATTATACCATATTTTTTATAAAAATAAAAGGGTAAATTATTTAATTTACCCTTTTATATTATTTAATCTAGTTTCCAGAGTTCACAATGGACATCCTTAAAAATTTCTTCAATCATAGGTTCAACGACGCTCCAATCTGCGCCTCCCCGCACACAACCAATCTTATAAGGCATAGCTACTTTACTATTGTCCTGTTTAGCGATTGCGGCAACCGCAGATAGTGCGAGCTTTAGAGCTTTGATATTTGTGTACTGCCCGCCATCATAGCCATAATTATCTTGAGCAAAACAATTTACAATGGTTCTATTAGGTTCAACCTTAATAAACTGAGCCTGACCAAGTAAAGAGGTTCCTAGCCCTACTGACCGCTCCCAAAGACTCATATATTCCCAATAAACATCAGGATAGCGTTCTCTAACTTCTTTAGCAACGCCGCTTGCCATCTTACCTTTACAATTCACCTGATGACAAATATATTTTGCATCAGTATCAAAAACATTACCAGTTTTAATTTCTACCATTAAAATGCGTATCCCTTTCCATTTTTAATGCTCTTAAAAGTATTCAAAGTCTCTCGAACATTCTGCAGAGTCTGCTCTTCAACCATCTGGCTATTGCGATAAACAGGATCAAGCCAATTATAAGATTCAATAGCATCCCACTGCTCCTGATTCAATCCGTCCTGATAAATAAAATGTCCTTCCTTAGTATCAAAACTTACATTACACAGACCCTTAAGACTCTTCTTGAAATTGTCAATATCAGTTTTAGGGTTCTTAAAGATAGGAACTTCTTTGCCATTAATGATTCCATAGGTTGCCTTAACCGCCATACCAAAAGTGTCACGAGTAAAAGGCTTCAGGGCTCCATCCTGCTCAATGCACTGCATAGAAAAAGAACCAACACCAAGACTAACATTATTGGCGGCAAAGCCCTTACTCTCCAACTCCTTATAAATAGCTTCACACCGCTGGATAGTAATAGAATCACCGTACAGAGCCTTTACATGAGAATCAAGAACTTTATAACCCTTGCTATTAATGGTTCCGCCAAAAATATCCCACAAATGATAAACAGTCTGAGTGACAATATCAATAGGATTACCAGAATCACCACGAATCAATAGGGTGCCATCATGATTCATAATTTCGTCCTTTAACTGCGGCAGAATGTTATCAACCATATTCCAATAGTCATAAGAATCAGAAACCATAGAGAAGCTAGAATGCGGGTACAGCTGAGTCAGCGCACGACGGACAAAAGAAATCTCATCTCCATCAACCGCCGCATTAGAACACATAACACTATGTTCGGTACTAATTGCACCAAACGCCACAGGCTCTTTAGAACAGTCGCAATTATACATTTTCTCAAGGTAAGGAATAGCAGGAACAGTTGCAGTATTAAGAAAGCTCAAGCACCAACCCGCACTAGACTTAATTGCGGATTGCATGCACTCCTGACCGCGGAAACTAAAATCACCCAGAGCTCTTGCATGAGGAACATTATCTTCAACAGTCATGTCGTAATACTTATCGACAATATCACGATACAGAGAACCAACTGTGGCAGAAATCATAGGATGCCACAACTCAGAACTCATAAAAGACTCCAGAAACTGCGGAACCCATGCAAAATCAGGATGAGTATTGCTCATTTCAAGGAAAGGCACGTGAATAGGGCACAGAGAACCTTCGGGCAGAGCACGAATTTCAACAGGCAGATAGCCCAAATCATGCAGAGCCATAATCTTATTAATATCATACGCGGTAGAGCCAAGGGTATTATCAAGCACGTGCTGATATTCCTTCTTTACCTTATCCGCAGGCTGATTAAAGAAATTCTCATTAAAGTAATCAATCAGATAGTTCTTACAAAAAGCCTGAATGCCAAAGACGACAACACTATCAACACCGTCCAGACGACTCATTCGAGGAGTAAAATAGCTCACCAGCTTAGTAGTGCCTTCAGGGAACTGCTGGGCATGAGTAGTCTTATAAAAATCACACATCAGCATAGGATTAATATTCATAAATTTTATACCTCTCTTTTAAATTCTGCAACTTGCAATCATACTCTGTTCTGCGGGAAAAATAAGAATATTTGCATTTCGTTTAGTAAGAATACTATCAGTAGTATAAACAACATCAATTAATCGTTCATCAGTAAAGATTTTACCCTTATTCCCATCAAGAATACTATCTTCACAGTGAGTAACATACATATCAATGTCTCCTGCGCCGGCAGCCTTTAGAGCCTTAGCGCTATAATACATAGTCCCGCCATAAGCACAAATGTCATCAATCATCAGGACTTTTGGACGAATCATTGTTTTTAAAATGTCTTCTCCAACAACCTTAAGCCCCTTAATTTCGCCAGTATTCCAATCACGAATTTTATCTCCATGCAGAACAGGTTTATCACAGCACTGATGGATTGCGGACTCATAACGCTTCATAGCTCCTGCATCTGGGAAATAAATAACGTCAGCACTGCTACAAATAATAGCTTTCTTAATTGCATTAATGGGCTGATAATTAATACAATTATCAAGTAGTCCAACGGATACGTCACTATGAGCATCAAGCACATGAATCTCTGCGAAACCCACAGCATTTAACATTTTTGCAAAATACTTAAGAGTAAAAATATCCCCCTTATGAACTCTATCCATTCGAGCATTAGGGATATAAGGCATATAAAGAACAGGTTTGTATCCGCGGCTCTTCATATACTCGCCAATCATACAAACGATAGGAAATTCGCTCATTTCATGATAATGCCAACTAACAACACCATCCATTGTCATAGAAGGATTTTCCTTCAAAAGAGGGGTTCTATCAGGAAACTGACCAATATCAATACCTCGTGTGTAAATCATCAAATTCCTCCCATATCATGCGGATCTGTAACCCCATCGCGCTCACTAGCTGAGGTCTTCCGCATCATCACAATATCATGTTCTGCTCGTTCATCTGCATCATGTGAAACACTACACATTGCAAAAACAAAGAAATAAACAAAAGCAACACCAGCAAAGATTGACAACCAAATCCAATTATCCATTAGCCATTTAATCATTTTTATCCTTCCAATCATTATTGATAAATTCATCAACAAAAACAATTACCCAACAGATACAATAGAGAAGTCCCATAAAAGCAAAAGCAAAAACCACTGCGGCTACGAGACAAATAATAATATAAATAACAAAAAGAATGAAAATATTAACCATAATACTTTAACACCTGTTTCTTAATAAACTGTTTTAATTTTGCGGTATCGAGCTCTCCCGGAACTTCAACATCAGCCGCAGGGAAATAAACGACCTTAATCGCGTGTTCCTGACAAAACTGAATTGCTTCCCAATCTTCACCAGACTGATTGCCATCCCAAAAGATAAGGCACATATCCGCATCAGATTGCAGCCCCATCCGAACTTCAGTAATTTTTTCGCCGCAGAGTTCACACGCATCTTTAACCCAATTCATTGTGCGCAACATATCTGCGGTTCGCGCATGATTGAATCGAAAATGTTGAATATCAAATTTCATCAGGCTCTTCCTTTCTATAAAGTTCTTTTTGCTCTTGATACCAATTCAAAGTTGAAGAGGGGCAAATACAGCCGCAACAAAACCAATCACATTCCATAGAACATTGACAACTTTCATCTAAACAATATGGAATTTGAACTGGCTGTTGATGAGTTGTATTTGTAAGCTCCCATTCTTTCGCTAATTGAATATTATAATTATTTACAATCCAATAATAACGAAAAAGAAATTTATGTTCTTGATATTCTTTCTTTTGTTCATCGGTATATGGAAAATATGCTTTCCACATATGTTTCCCATTAATAGTCCAATCTTCCTCTTCTTTTGGTCGTTCAACAATCCAACCTTGCTTTTCAACTTTTTGAGCTTCCGCTTCAGAATGAACTGTTTTTGTTTTAAAAGGGTCAGAAATATGAGCTAAAATACAATGGTCATTCCAAGCCAAATCAGAAAGCAAAGATGCTGAACCAAGTGGGGTAAGTGTCATATTTATTCCTTCTTTCTTTTGATAATTTATTATAACATTTTTTTATAAAGTTATCAATGGGCAAATTTTTGAATTACTGAAAAAAATATGATATACTAGAAATAAAAAGGAAGAAAGGAGATTTTTTATTATATGGATGACGCTTATAATAATAAAAATCTAGTACTAAGAGATGAGGATGATGAAGAAGATCCCTCAAATGACTTAGATTATGTAGACTAGAGAATTGAAGACTTAACAGAGACAGAAACTAAAAAATCTTCTACTAAGTTAGATTATTCTCTTTAGACAAAAGAAGAACGCAATGCTTTAGTAACAAAAATTATTGCGGAGACTCCGCCTGAGCAACTTACACCTAAATACTTGGAGATTTTGGCAGACTACATTGTATTCGCTATGGATAAAGAAGAAAGAAAAGGAAAAAAGACTCTTACTCCAAATAGAATGGTTACAATAAATAAGCGGGAAACCTCTTATGAAGGGCTTGTAGCTAAGCTAGAAAATGGAGAAGATGGTATTTATGGAATGATTTCCGATTTGGGAAAAAATATTCTGTTTACGCCAAAGAATGAGATTACTCAAGCTGATATTGATGAAGTTCCAGGACTTAAGGAATTACGCGATAATATTCAATAGCTTGAAGAATAGGAAAAGCTAGCCCGCGGCAAACGTAAATATCTTTTAAAGAAATAGATTATTGAGATGCGGCAAGATTAGTATGTTCTTAAGAATGAATTTAGAAAGCCTATTCATGTTATGAATGTCTTTAAAGGTTTTAATCAAATTGATTTTGATGAACATATTACAATTAATGATGATGGGACTGTATCAAGTGATGGTATTATTTCTTTCTTTAATCCTAAACATATTTCCGCACTTTTATGTAATTACTCCAAATTAAAAGAAAATGCTTGGGGCGTATTTGAGAGCGATGGATATTACATGATGGAAGATCTCGATCGCTTGATTGAATAGACTCTAAAAGATAAATACCCGCTTTACTATGACCTTTTGATTTATAAGATTGATGGCAAAGCTAACGCAGAAATTTAGTCTTTACTTTTTAGAGATCACCATATTAAACATTCTGTTGAATACATTTCCTGTCTTTGGCGCAATAAGATTCCTAAGCTATTGGCGGAATAGGCACAAGAGAACTATATAATGTGGTACTATACTACTCAAGAGAAGGGTAAATGGAAGAAATGTGGTCGTTGCGGTCAAGTAAAACTTGCACATAACCGCTTCTTCTCTCGCAACAATTCTAGTAAAGATGGCTGGTATAGTATCTGTAAAGAATGTAGAAATACTAAAATTCCTAAATTTTCTATGGACGAAATGCCGCAAGAAGAAACTTGCTAAAAACATATAAGAGAAAAGGAGGTTAGTATTTATGCCTACATATTCTGGTGTATATAAAGTTTGTGCTAGATGTAATCGCAAACTTAAAGAAGAAAATTTTTATACGATGAAGACTGGCGGAAGAGCAGACCTTTGTAAAGAATGCTTAACCGCACATATTGATAATTTTGATCCAAGTACTTTTCTTTGGGCTCTTGAAAAAATGGATGTTCCTTATATCCCTGGCGAATGGAACGTATTAAGAGATAGAGCTTATAATAAAGACCCAAAAAAGATGAATGGTATGTCTGTTTTTGGTAAGTATCTTTCTAAGATGAAATTAAAACAATGGAAAGATTATGGCTGGGCTGATTCTGAAAGACTTCAAGAGGAAGCTGGAGAAAAAGCAGCTAAAAAAGAAGAAGAGAAAAAAGAGTTTGAAAAAGATTTAAAAGAGCGGCATGAGAGTGGTGAGATTTCAGATGCGGAATATCTTACCTACATGAGCACAGAAAGTTAGAATGATGAATATATCAATAACTTATCTCAACAAGATGTTGTTGGAGCAAATAATTATTTCCGTGAAGAGAATTATATTGATTAGTCTGAGCTTCCTGATCCTGCCGCACAATTAACTCAAGAAGATAAAATCTATCTTGCAATGAAGTGGGGTAGACTTTATAAGCCTGATGAATGGGTCACTTTGGAACAAAAGTATACAGATATGAAAAAGTCTTTTACTATTAATGATTCTGATTCTGAAAGTGCTTTGATTCTTATTTGCAAAACTTATTTGAAGATGAATTAGGCGGCTGATGCAGGTGATTATGACACCTTCCAGAAGCTATCTCGCGTTTATGATTCTTTGCGTAAAGGCTCTAAGTGGACAGCCGCACAAAACAAAGAAGGCAAATCTGATGCTGTTGATTCTGTTGGCGAATTAGTGTTGATGTGTGAAAAATAGGGTTTTATTCCTCGTTACGTAACTAATATTCCTCAAGATAAAGTTGATTAGACTCTTGCGGATATGAATAAATATGTTTATAACTTAGTTACTAAAGATTTAGGTCTAGGTCAATAGATTGAAACTCAGTTAAAGAAAATGAAAATCCATGAAGAAATGGAGCATGATGAAGAGACTGGTAACACTTAGCTTACTGACCAAGACCATGAGGATTTTTATAAAAGTGTTTTTGCTCAGCGTCGTAGAGATAATAATGCGATTGAGGAGGATATCTAATGGCACTTGCAGATTTATTGGCTCTTGCGGATTCAAAAGAGTTAAAGAAATAGGATTTAACTGAAGAGCGCATTTAGGCTTGTATCCCTGTTTTGCGGTAGTATGTAGCCTTTTGGCGTGAATATCCTGATATTTTTGTTGATTTCCTTTGTGGTGGAGATAATGCGGGTCCAGAGACCCTGCATTTATTCTTTTACCAAAGAGTATTCTTGCGGGCAGCTATGCGGCATCGTCAAGTCTACGCAACCTTTCCGCGCGCTTATTCTAAGTCTTTTCTGTCGGTTCTAATTCTAATGTTACGTTGTATTTTGTTCCCTGGCTCTGACTTATTCGTTACTACTGGTGGTAAAGAGCAAGCTGCAAGTATTACAAAAAGTAAGGTTGAAGAGTTATGTAAATTAATTCCTGGCTTAAAAAATGAGATTAACTGGGACAGAGGACAATCTAAGACTTCTAAAAATGCTGTTGAATATATTTTTAAAAATGGAAGTAAACTTAATATTCTAGCCGCTACATAGGCATCACGTGGTCAGCGTCGAGTCGGAGGACTAATCGAGGAGTGTATCTTGGTTGACTAGGATACTCTGAACGAAGTTATCATTCCTACAATGAACGTCGACCGTCGGCTTCCAGATGGCACCCGTCATAAAGAAGAGGTCACGAACAAATCCCAGATTTATGTCACGACCGCCGGATGGAAGAACTCGTTCGCTGGACTTATTATCGTCATAGGCGAACTAAAACTGTGTGAACTCTAAAAATAGAGGTGTGAATTAATATTTATTAATTTGCTAATGGTGAAAGTATAATTAGATAATTATATAACGCTATGCCAAGCTATTATAGAAATATAATAGAAGGTTCAGAGACTATCGAAAGCTATGTTGCTAAATATAAGTGAGTAGAGTAGGGGTTTAATGAGATGTAAGCCCCCAAGCGCACAGAATCTAAAAATTTTTGGACAAAAATAAAAATGAGTGATAAGCAAAAAATCAATTACTTATGAAAGCAAAAATAATCGAAAAATAAAGGAGATTATATTATGGAAGAATGGAAAGTAATTGATTTTGCAACAAATTATGAAGTGTCTAATCTAGGACACATTAGAAATCGCACTACAAAAAAAGTGTTGAAAGGACGAGATACTAAAAGTGGTTATCTTCAAGTCTCATTAAAATTAAATAGTACAAATAAATTCTAGAATTAGTATATACATCGTGTAGTTGCTTTGATATGGATCCCTAATCCTGAAGAAAAAAAAGAAGTAAACCATATTGATGGCAATAAAACTAATAATGAGATTTCTAACCTAGAATGGGTGACAAATAGTGAAAATCAACTTCATAAAACTCATATTTTAAAAAAGACAGTAACAAGCAATAGAAAAATTGGAATGTTCTCTAAAGAAGGAGAACTAATTAAAGAATTTAATTCTGTTGTAGAAGCTGGTGCTTATTTTGGGAAAAGCAGAATCAATATTGATAATGCTTTAAAGCATAAGCAGAATTAGCAAACTGCTTATGGATTTGTTTGGAAATATTTAGATTAAGAAATAGTCCATTTTATAAAACTATAAAATATATGAAAAATTAATCGAGACCCTTGTTAAATAGGTGCTAAATCCAGGCGAAGCTATGATCTTGGGCGGTACTTATAAAATTCCAGTTATGGAAGAATTATTAAGCAAGAGCTTCGTTCAAGACCTAAAGTTAGACGGCACTTATAACGATTCTTCGTTTTCAAGAGAATATGAATCTGAGTGGTCTGGCGATGCAGAAAATGCATTCTTCTCAGCTGAAACATTTGATAAATATAGAGTGTTATTATAGCCTGAGTATGAATCTAGTGGACGCTCTTCTAAAAATGCTTATTATATTCTTGGAGTTGACGTTGGTCGTATCGGATGCACAACTGAGGTATGTGTCATCAAGGTAACCCCGCAACCGCAAGGCTCAGCATTAAAATCCTTAGTTAATATTTACACTTGGGAAGAAGAAGATTTTGAAGCTCAAGCTATCAATCTAAAGAAACTTTATTATAAATATAAAGCAAGATAGATTGTTATTGATGCTAATGGTTTAGGTGTTGGTCTAGTTGACTTTATGACAAAAGTATAGATTGATAATGAGACAGGCGATGAGCTTCCAGCTTTCGGTGTTTCAGGAGGCACTGCCGCAGATACAAATGATTTGTATAAAAAGATTCGTGGTGCTGATGTAGAAGAAAACGCTATGTATTTAATGAAAGCTAATGCACCCATCAACACTGAAGCGCATACCTATGTTTAGACTTAGCTTTCTAGCGGACGTGTAAAATTCTTAATTGATGAGAACTAGGCTCAAGTTAAATTAATGTCTACTAAAGTTGGTCAATAGATGGATGCAGATAAGCGGGCAGAGCATTTGAAGCCATTTACTTTAACTACAATTCTTCGTGAATAGATGCTTAATCTAGTGGAAGAAAATGAAGGCGTTAATATCATCTTAAAGCAGTCTTCCCGCGGTATTAAGAAAGATAAATTCTCAGCTTTTGAATATGGTATGTATTATATCAAATTAGAAGAAGAGAAACGCCGTAAACATAAGGCATCCCGCCTATCAGATTTTATGTTCTTTACTTAATAAGGACAAAAAATAAAAATTCATAGAAAGAGTTTTTAATATATAAATAGAAACAGAAAGGAGGAAGAGTATGAGAGCTTCAAGAGGTGAAATTAAGATTGAAGAAATTCTTAAGATGGCTGGTCTTGATTTTGAAGAAGAGTACACTTTTCCAGACCTAGTAAGTTCTTCTGGTCATCCTTTACGTTTTGACTTTTGTGTTTTTGACGATAATAAAGATATAGATTTCTTGATTGAGTTTCAAGGAATCTAGCATTATGAGCCACGCAGTAAATTTGGCGGGTTCGAAGGCTTGCGGAAGCAACAGTATAATGATATGTAGAAGCGAGTCTATTGTGATAAACACGGATTAAAGCTAGTAATTATTCCTTATACCGATGAAGCGCGTGTGAATTATGATTATATTATGCGTGCGGCTGGGTATTAAATAAAAATCCTAGTTTTAAATAAAAGTTGACTAGAAAGAAATTTTGTGATATACTAATTTAGAAAGGTAAGGTGTCATACTTGATAAATAGAGTACAAGAAATCAAGAAAAAAGGTTTTTCTATGACTCCAGCAGACACCGAAAATATTAATCCTTTTGTTCCAGTAGACTTTTCTAAGGTGCAAATTGGTACTAAGAAAGTCGAAGATGCAATTTATGAATTAGGTGATTTTAAGAAAGCAAATCCGCGCTTTGGCGATAAGAAAGTTGTTCTTGATGCTATTTAGCGTAGTGATTATAACCTAATGCGAGATATATCAAATTTCTATTATAAGACAAGTGGTATCTATAATAGATTATGTCGTTATATGGCATATATGTATAGATATGATTGGTATGTTACTCCTTATATTAATTCAGATTCAGCTAAAGATGAGAAGGTATTAGATGGCTTCAATAAAACTTTAATGTATCTTGATAATTTTGGAGCAAAAAAATTCTTTGGTGAAGCTGCTCTTAAAGTACTAAGAAATGGTGCTTATTATGGTTATATCACAAAGAACGCAGATAGACCTACCATTTAGGAGCTTCCACCTAAGTATTGCCGCTCTCGTTTTACTGCGGCGACAGGATAGCCACTTGTTGAATTCAATATGAGATTCTTTGATGACTATTTTAGCACTGCCGCACAAAAGCAAAAGATGCTAGAGGTATTCCCGCCAGAATTTAAAAAAGGTTATGCTTTATATAAACAGAATAAGTTACCGCCAGATTTTGCAGGAGATACTTCAGGATGGTATTTATTAGATGCTGAGAGTGCTATAAAATTTAATATTAATGGAGAAGATTTTCCAGCTTTTATTTCTGTTATTCCTTCTATTATTGCTCTTGATGAAGCATAGGGATTAGATAGAAAAAAGATGGAACAATAGCTATTAAAGATTATTATTCAAAAAATGCCAATGGATAAAAATGGTGATTTAATCTTTGATGTAGATGAAGCAAGAGAGCTACATAACAATGCGGTTCGTATGCTTGGTCGTGCTATTGGTATTGATGTTCTTACCACTTTTGCTGATGTTGAAGTTGCAGATATGCATAGCACAAGTGCAACGAATGCAGACGACAAGAGTATGGATAGAGTTAAATCAGCTATTTATGATTAGGCTGGTGTTTCTTAGATGCAATTTAATACTGATGGTAATATTGCTCTTGAGAAGTCTATTTTGAATGATGAAGCATCAATGTACAATCTTGTTCAGCAGTTTGAACAATTCCTTAATATTCTAATTAAAGATTTTAATAAGAGTCCTAAAAAAATTTATTATAAAGTGCAAATTTTGGGCACAACCATTTATAATTATAAAGATTTATCTAAATTATATAAGGAACAAACTCAATTAGGCTATTCTAAAATGTTGCCACAAATTGCTTTAGGTCAATCTCAAAGTTCTATTTTAGCAACTGCTCATTTTGAAAATGATATTCTAGACCTTGTTTCTACTTTTATTCCACCTATGTAGTCTAGTACTATGAACGCTGATGCAATTAAGCAGAGAAATGGCGGCAATAATGAAAGTAAAAATAATGGAAATAATGCTAGTGATAATGGTAATGGTAGACCTACTAAGGAATCTTAGGGAGAAGCTGTTGCTGAAAAGACAATGCAGAATAGAGAAAGTGCAAAATAAGAGAAAGGAGATAAATAATGCATATTAGTGTAGCAACAATAGATTCTCCAGAATTTATTAATTTACAGCCTATGGATATTAATCCATTTATGTCAAGTTGTGACATTAAGGTTTTATATCTTGGAGAAAATAGAAATCATAGCTATATTACAAAAGAAGTAGCTACTGATATGGCTAAAACTTTGCGGGGAGCCCCGATTGTTGGATACTTTAAATCTGAGAAAGATGACTTTGCAGACCACGGTCAGTAGATGGTTATTGATGATGAAGGTATCAAGTTTAATTGTTTGACAAAGCCTTATGGTTTCGTAGCTCCTGACGCAAAAGTTTGGTTCCAAAAATTTGAAGATAAAGATGATTTTGGGAACAGTATTACTAGAGAGTATCTTATGACTACTGGCTATCTTTGGACTCATCAGTTTGAAGAAGCTAAAAAGGCGGTTGAGGGTGAAGGCCGCCCTCAGTCTATGGAGTTAGATAATGATACTCTTGATGGAAAATGGTCAACAAATGTTAATACTGGTGTTGACTTTTTCATTATTAATGACGCAATTTTTACAAAACTGTGTATTCTAGGTGAAGATGTTGAGCCTTGCTTTGAAGGTGCTAGTGTTACTGCCCCTGATGTAAGTACTCATTTCACTAAAATGGATGATAGTTTTACTCAAACGTTATTTACTATGATGCAAGATTTGAAGAAGATTGTATCAGAAGGAGGATAGAACATGGCTTTAGATAATACCACTAATCCAGTAATGGATGAAGGCAAGCCTGCTACAAATTTTTCTGAAAATGGGGACAATTCTAATTCAGTAAATCCCGCAGAAAATAATAATAATACAGAAGGCTCAGCAGATACCAGCTTTGCTAAGAAAGATGATCCTGAGAAGAAGGATGATAATAGCGAAGATGATGGTAAGAATGCGGATGACGAAGGTGATAAGAAGCCTGCATCTAAGGATGAAGGCGAGAAAGACCAGAAGCCCGCCGATGAAGATAAGAAGAAAGCAGAAAAGTATGACCTACTTGTTGCTGAGCATGAAGATCTTCAGACTAAGTTCACTGAGTTGCAGACCAAGTTTGATGCTTTGACTGCACAGTGCATAGAGTTAACTGCTTTTAAGAAGTCTATTGATGATACTAAAAAGAAAGAACTTATTGATAGCTTCTATATGTTGTCAGATGAGGATAAGGCAGATGTAAATGAGCATTTTGATACTTATTCTTATGATGATATTAAAAAGAATCTGTCTGTTATTTGTTTTGAGAAGAAAGTTAGCTTCACCGCAAATGAAGATGAGACAGAGAAGAAGGAAAATCCTTCAATGACATTTAATTTAAATGATAATGGGGATAGTAGTGTTCCGGCTTGGCTTAGTGCTTTGAAGAATACTCGCGACGCCCATAAGGTTTAAGGAGGAAATATAAACTATGGCTACTATTAGTAGAATTGGTTTTGGTCAGGTAGAGCCGAATCATCTGTCTGCCCAGAGAACCGCACAGATTTATGCACAGCTTCCTGCCAAGTCTGATATTGACATTCTAGAGAATGGTCAGTTTGTAAAGTATGATTACGCTGAGGGCGTTTGCGACTTTGCTGGCGAAGGCGAGTGGATGCTAGTTTACAATGAAGTTAAGCTGTATGATGACTTCTGGAGAGAGACTTATAAGGACTTTGCCCTGATTAAGGATCACTACACTCCTGGCGATAATGAGATCACTCACGATGGTCTTGGTCCTTTCCCTGGTCAGATGACTCCTCGTGTATTTAAGACCAATGTTGGTGATATTTTTACTACTAACTGTGTTGGTGCTGGTAATACCGATGGTAAGGCTAAGTATGCTGGTATTGAACTAGCTGACAAGGACTTGCTAAAGATTAATGATAAGGGCTTCTTTGAGAAAGTTGAGAAGCAGGCTGCTGCAACTGAAGCTATGCTATGGTAGGTCGCTAAGGTTACTACTATGCCTGATGGTCAGCCCGCAGTAAAAGTTCAGCGTATTCGCTAATTTAAAGAAGGAGGAAAAGAATAATGGCTTTAGATACTAAAAATCTTTTGGCTCTTGCCAAGGCAACTGCAAATGCTAATCCGACTTCTATGACTTCTTATTCTTTCAATATTGATGGTAAGAATGAGTCTTTTAGCTATGCTGATTTGAATAACACTCTTCGCTCAGAGTTAAATGAGCTATGTGGTAATGGCAACTATTACCAGTTCCAGGCTAATCAGAATACTATTTTCTCTCTGATGGCTCAGACTATTGATGATGTTCTTCCTAAGAAAGTTCTTGAACAGTATGGCGCTTTTGCTGAGGTTAAGAACTTTGCTCAGGGCGACCGTCCTATTTTCACTCAGAAGATTACTGTTGCGGCTAAGCGTCGTGCAAAGCAGTTTATTACTAAGGTCGGTCTGAATGGTATTTACGAAGTCTTTAAGCTGGATGGTAAGAGCTTCGAAGTGAAGACCAGTGCATTTGGCGGAGCTGCTCAGATTGCATTCGAGGAGTTCCTAGATGGCCGTGTTCAGATGTCTGATGTTCTGGATATCGTTTACGAGGGTCTAGATGAAGCAGTTTATCTGGAGATTGAGCGTGCTTTGAAGGCAACTGTTACTAGCCTGCCTGCCGCAAATGTTCATACTGATACTGCCTTCAAGGAAGCTGAGATGGATAAGCTGATTAGCGTAGCTGATTCTTATGGCAAGGCAGTTATCTACTGCACTTATGAATTCGCTGCTACTATGGTTCCTGCAGAGGGCTGGGTTTCTGAGAACATGAAGGACCAGAAGTGGAATAATGGCTACCTAGGCAACTATAAGGGTCATCAGGTTATCGTTCTGAATCAGTCTTATGAAGATGAGACCAATAGTAAGAAGGTTATCGACCCTGCTTATGCTTGGATTATTCCTACTGGCGCACAGAAGCCTATTAAGATTGCTTTTGAAGGTCAGACTATTGTTCAGAATATCACTAACCGTGACCAGTCTATGGAAATCCAGATGTACAAGAAGTTTGGTGTTGGTACTATCGTAACTAACAACATCTGTGTCTATAAGAACTCTAGCCTAACCCGCTAATTAAATATAGATAACTTGTATGGGGAGATAATAATTTAATAAGGTTATTATCTCCCCATTTTTTTTATATGAGATAAAAGGAGATAAATTGAATATGTTGGATAAAAGTACTGTGATTAAAGTCACAAATAGAGATGCTGGTAGCGTTGGATATACTGTACCAGATTTGCGCATTGAGCGTTAGTATCAGAAAGGTGAGACTAAGGAAGTTACTATGGAAGAGCTTCGTAAGCTGTCTTACTTGCCTGGCGGTGACTATATTATTAGAAATTGTTTGTAGATTGATAATGAAGATGCCGTTACTGAACTTTTAGGCGATGATGTCCAGCCAGAATATTATTATACTGAAGCTGAAGTTCGTGAATTACTAATTGGTTCTGGCACTCTTGACCAGTTACAGGATTGTCTTGATTTTGCTCCTGCTGGTGTTATTGACATGATTAAAGATATTGCAGTTAAGGAAGAAATTAATGATATTTCTAAGCGTAAAGCTATTTATGACAAAACTGGTTTTAATGTAGATTCTGCCGTTATGATTAAGCATGAAACTGAAGCAGAAGAGACTAAGGAAGAGACTTCTGGTCGTCGTGCAGCTCCTATTAAGAAAGCAGAGACTACAACTCCAACTCGTAAGGCAGCTCCTATTCAGAAATATAATGTAGTAAAGTAATTAAGTGGAGGTGTATTATGTCAAATGTAACTAGTACACCTTTTTCTTATATTTATGATAGCTTTTTATCTAAGATTACAGATGATATGTACATGGAACTAACTGAACTAGATACATATCAGTTATTAGAAGAATTATTAATTTCTGCAATTTAGAAATTTGAATTTCCAAGAGTAGATTTAACTGAATATGAATTAGTATCTATCACTGATGAAATTAAATATACTGGTGCAGAGAGCGGCTAGGAAGAGGTTCCCGCCATTTTATACGAAGGTGGATCTTTTACAAACACCTTAACCGCAGAAGAAATTAATATTCTTGCAACATATATGGTAGTTGAATGGCTAGGACAATAGCTAGCTAGCGTTGAAAATACTAGAATGAAATATTCTGGTAGCGATTTTAAATTTACTTCTCAAGCTAACCATATGCAGAAATTACTCTAGTTAAAGAAAGATTATGAAAGAGAAGGTTTTCATCTTCAGAGACTTTATAAAAGACGTCAAAAGGATTCTGAAACTAATGTGTATAAGTCTACTTTTGGCTCAATTATGTTTACTGAAGATGAGTTGAAAGATGCTTTACCTGAAAAATGGAATAGCAATTTCTGAAGATACCCTTAGCAGTAATTTAACTAGATTAATTAATTAGATATATAAGCTATTACCAAATAGAGAAGAAGGTTTAGATTGGATAAAACCTTTAGATAGTATCACTGAAGAACTTGCGGGAATGGGAGATTTGTTAAATTCTGAATAGAGTAGTTTTTTTTAGCTACTATGTAAATTAAAAGGACTTAAATCTCTTTCTTCTGATGAAGATTTTGCATTATATAGACGCATTATCTTTGAATGTTTATCTTTACTAAATGGAATAAAGGAGTCGCTATGTCAATAGAAACATTAAATAAAAGATTAAACTATCGCGGCGGCTCTGCTCAAAACCGAATGGTTCAAGATAAAAGAAATTCTTTAGCAAAACCGCTTATTTATTCATATCAAAGCATGACCGCAGAATTTGCGGATGGACGTAGGTTTAGAGCTCTTATGAATAAGAACAAAGAAACTATGGATTATTACGATTAGATTCTTTCTATTCCATATAAAGATATATGTCTTAATCCTGAGGTCAGCCGTCATGAAAAAACTTCTGAAGGACAAGAAGAAACTGGAATTAAAGTTGGAGATACTTTTACTTGGGTAGAAACAAATACTCACTGGATTGTTTATAGTTAGAACCTAAATGAAGCTGCATATTTTACTGGAAACGCGCGTTTGTGTGAGTAGACTATTGAAATTAATGGTCATAAATATTGGGTCTATATCCGTGGTCCAGTAGAAACAGATATTCCATGGAATCAAAAAGGTGGAATCAACTGGAATGATGGAAACTATTCCTTAATTATGTTCGTAACTAAAAATGAGGAAACCGCAGAGTATTTTCATAGATTCACAAAAGTAGATATTACTGATGAATTTGGTAAAACACAAAAATGGGAAGTTGCCAGTTAGAACCCTTATTACGGAACTGGAATTATATAGGTTTGTTTAAATGAAACCTTTAACAATGAAATCGAAGATGCTGTAAAAAATAAAGATTCTGAAACAGAAATTGAGAAAGATAAACCTTATATCAATGGTCCCACAAAAGCCACATTGTATGATACTGTTACTTACACTATTGTAAATCTAACTGGCGGCGAGTGGCTTATAAAAGAAAATGGCAGTGAAGAAAAGGCTCTTAAAATTACAGATGCCTCTATTTCACTAGATATTACAAATAAAAAGTGTGGCGGTTTCTAGGTTATATACCGCAACTATGCCGTAGATGATGTGACTCTAGACGTCTAGATCGCCGCATTCTAAAGAGAGGAGATAAATAATGCCTGTAAAAGAAACAAATCTTATTATGAAAGCTAAAGATTTTCAATCTTCTTTCCTCTCTTGCCCTAAGGATATTGAAGAAATCCTTAGAAAATTATTTTTATCAAGTAAACCTTTTAGTGATGATTTGAAACGTTTACTTGTTATTAATACTAAAGATTGTTTAGATAATAAAACTGAACCTTTATATACTCAAAAAATAAATGCAATGTCTCTAGCCAAACTGAGATAGGATGAATACATTAAGTTAGAACCTAAGATTAAAATTCCTGAGCATGAGGAAGTAAAAAGTTATATTATTATTTCTGTTGACAATTTTACTCCTAATGCTAGTAATCCTTATTATCTTGATTATACCATTAGTTTTGATATTATATCCAATCTTGACTATTGGGATATTGGTAATTTTAGATTAAGACCTTTAATGATTGCGGGTTATATTGATGGGATCCTTAATGGTAGCCGCCTGTCTGGTATTGGTTAGCTTTAGAAAGTTACTATGAAAGAGTTAATTCTTGATGAGAATTTTGCTGGATATAGTTTAACTTATAAAGCAATCCATGGAAGCGAGGATAAGAAGTCTTGATTACAGCAGATGATCTCTTGCTTTTGTCAGGAAATGACATACCTTTTATGAAAGCAGAGGTCAACATTCATCAACCAACAATAAGAGAAATTGCATATATTAATGAAGAAAATTTCTTTATAGGTTGTTCGTTACTTTGTTTTGATAAAGAACAATTAACAACGAAGGACAGAAATAATTTATCTTCACAATCTAATTTTGATATTATTATGTCAATAATGTTAGACAAACAGATGGGGCGGGAAAATGGTGAAAGTGCTTTTTTGATACTTACAATGATTTTTCCGAAATATCAAATTTAGCTCTCTAAATAGGCAATTATGCTAATTGATGAAGAGCAAAAACCCCATTTCTTAAACAATGATAATTTTTCAGATTTTTAGAGAATTTTGACTGATATGTTCTGTCTAAAATCAAAAGAAAAAGAGTATAATTTTGGCAAGGGTAAAATGTCTCAATAGATTGCGGATAAGCTGAAAGAGCGCGATAAACGCTTAAAAGAGTTGAAACCCGCAAATGAGAAAATAGCAGTTTTTTCAAGATTTATCTCTACTTTGGCTGTTGGCGAAAGTAAGGATATGAATCAATTATTTAATTATACTGTTTATTAGCTTTTTGATGAATATGATAGATTTATCTTAAAAGATGCATGGGATTCTCATGTTTCGATAATCCTAGCTGGCGGTAAGCCTGATAGTCAAGAACAGCCTGAAAACTGGAAAAAAGATATTCATGTATAATTTTTTCAAGGAGGATATATACCTATGAAATTTGGTGTACGCGATATTACTGATGTCGTATTTAAGGCTAAATCTAGTGTTAAGATTGGTAGTCGTACATTTGCAAAAGGTCAGCCTGTCTTGTTCATTGACTCAGCAACCGCTTCAAGTCTGGAGCAGGCTGTTACCACTGTTTACGCTCAGGGTGGACGTGGTAATGCTCGTTTGATCGCATGGGAAGGCGATAAGACTTTGACCTTTACTGTCACTGATGCTTTGCTTTCTCCTATTGGCTTTGCTATTCTATCTGGAGCTGGTCTGTTTAAGGGCGAAGATAGCGCAGAAGTTCATGTCCACTCTCATGCTAATGCTTATATTTCTAAAGCAGCTACTCCAGACAATACTTTAGAGATTGACTTGACTGATGCTCTTGAAGCTAATGAAAAGATTGATGCAACCGCACCTGTCTTTATTTGCTATACTGAAGCTGATGATTCTATCACTGGTGAAATTGCAACTGGTTATACTGTTGATGGTACTGGTAAGAAATTAACTAAGACTGATGCAGGCACTGTTAGCACTGAAGCGGGTAAGACTGTTTATGTTGACTTCTATGTACTAAAGAAAGCATCTGCTGTTTCTGAACTTCAGATTAAGGCTTCTGCTTTTGGATGCAGTTTCTATGTAGAAGGCAATACTTTCTTCCGTCGTGAGTCTGACAACCAGGATATGCCTGTTGTATTGACTCTACCTAATGTAAAGATTCAGTCTAACTTCACCTTTAGTATGGCTCCTACTGGAGATCCATCTACTTTTGATTTCACTATGGATGCATTCCCTGGCTACACTATGTTTGATAGAAAACATAAGGTTCTGTGTGTAATGCAGATGATTGATGAAGCTATTGATAGCTCTGATTCTGATGAGAGCGTAATGCCACATAAGACTGGTTTTGAGATTGAAGAGTCTGCAAATGATTCTACTACCGCCAAGGGCGAAGCTGATGACGGCGAATAATCTTAAATGATTAATTATAGGGGATACTAATATTAGTATCCCCTATTTTTTGTTTATATGGAGAAAAATTATGATTTATAAAGGGATAGAAATAGATGAAGATGCTTTATATCAAGAGACTGTTGATACTATCCTTGATATAATGGCGGAAAATCCAGATGAATATTTTGTTAAACCTAATGATTTTAAAACATTAAAAAGAGTAGCTTAGTTATTTGTCGCTAAAATTGATAGCTATGGGCTTGATAATATTGCATTAAGAGACTTGTCTAGCATAGATAGAAGTGTAGTTAAACAAAATATTAAAAATGTCCGAGAGCAGTATAAATTAATGGCTACTTTTGCTGAATAGTTAGATAATTTTTTTGGACGTAGTGTTACTACTTTATGGGTTAAAACTAGTGGTAAAAATTTATCTAATCAATAGTTAATTTATGAATTAGATGAGACAAAAGCCTATTCTAAATTAACCAATGAAGGTCGTTTACCTAGCAGACGGGCCGCAAGAGTAGAATAGTCACAAGTTGAAGAGTAGCTGAATCAATTAAATACAAATATTACTTATTTATCACCAGTATATGAAGAAACATTAAAACGTTATTATATTGGACAAAAGAAAAATGCTAATTTCCATGCGGTTTTATGGAAAGAGCGTTCTAACGCTAAAGATGCTTATGTTGATGCTAAAGGCGCTAAATGGGGTATTGGTCGAGTTTATAATAAAGGTGACATTGGAGAAGCATTTGTGGGAGCTTTAGTTAATGAAGAAAAATATATTAAACAAAAATCTTAGTTAGAAACTCAAATTAAGAATTTTTATAATTATTATATAACTAAAGTTGATAGTATGGCGGCTGTTCTTGGAGCAGATATTGATGCGGGTAATGGTATTTAGTATGCTATTAAAACTGCAGGTTCTCGTCCGCCTTCTTTATCACAATATTATAATACAGCTAAAATTATTATTTCTATGGAAGATATCTCAGCTGAAGATTTGGTTAAATAGATTAAAAAAGAATATCCTAGATATGAAGGCACAACTCGTAACGCAAAAGAAATGGCTCAAACTTTAGCTGAAATTACTGATTAGGCATTGCGAGAAAACTTAGAAAGTGTTACTGGTATTATCTTCAAGTAACTTGACAAACACAAAAAATTAAAGTATAATATAAAAAAGAAGATAGTTGAGATAAAAGGAGTTAATAATATAATTATGGCAACAAATAAAATTAGCTACGCTAAAATGAATCTTAAGGTGGATACCACAGTAAATCATTTTGATTTCAAGGGCAATGAGATTGAGGTTCTTCAATATCTGCCTGCCGCAGATAAATATGATTTTATTATGCTAACTCTTCAGAAGTCAGAAGAGGATGGTATTTATAATGAAAATAAATTGGATATGTATTTCCATTTGCATTTAATTTATATGTACACTAATATTTCTTTCACTGAAAAACAGCGGGAGGATGAATATAAACTCTATGATACTATGCAAAGTAATGGATTAATTGATGCAGTTGTTGAGCATATGCCCGCCGCAGAGTATGAGATGCTTCAGACTCAGGTTAATGTCATGGTAGAACGGCTAACCGCACATAATCATAGTGTTTCAGCTCTTGTACAGAAAATTGTATCTGATCTTCCTCGCAATGCAGAAGCCGCCGCAAAGATGGTAGATGGATTTGATAAAGAAAAGTATTAGAATGTATTGAGATTAGCTGCTGCTACTGGAAATAGAGAGTAACTGGGTAAAATAGATTAAAATTCATGCTTCTACTATTATATAAAAATAGTAGAAGCATTTTTTTATATCTAAAATAATGCAAGGAGGAAAAGGAGTTTATGGCAAATAATACTAGAAAAAGAATTTAGTATGACGTTGGCTTTAATACTGATACTAAATAGCTTGATGAAGTTAAAAAATAGTTGCAAGAAATCTCTAAGCTAACTAATACTAAATTCAAACAAAATGGTATTTTTTCAACAGACGAAATGTAGAAGATTCGTTCTGTTGCCACAGAAGTAAGTAACGCTATTAATAAGGCTTATAATCCTAAGATTAATAGTGTTAATATTACTAAATTTAATGCTGAATTAGCTAAGTCTAATTTAACAGTTAAATAGATTTATGATAATTTTAATAAAGTTGGCACAACAGGTCAAAATGCTTTTAGAAACTTAGAGACCTCTTTGCTAACTACAAATAAAGAATTAAAATAGACACATACTTTCTTAGATAATATTGCTACCACTCTAAGCAATACTATTAAATGGAATGCGGCTAGCGGAGCTGTAAATGCCCTTACAGCTAAGATTTCTGGCGCGGTTTCCTATGTTGAAAGACTCGATAGCTCTCTGAATGATATCCGCATTGTTACTGGATAGTCTGCGGATGAGATGGATAAATTTGCGGTTAAAGCTAATAAAGCCGCAGAGAGCTTAGGTAAATCTACTCTAGACTACACCAAAGCCGCATTAACTTATTATCAGCAAGGTCTATCTGATGACGAAGTTGCCGCTCGTACAGAAGTTACAATGAAGGCTTCTAACGTTACTGGACAGAGTACTGATGACGTAGCAGAGCAGCTAACCGCAGTTTGGAATGGTTTTAAGGTAGCCGCAGAAGATACTGAAGAGTATGTTGATAAACTTGCTGCTGTTGGTGCTGCAACTGCATCTGACTTGGAAGAGTTATCTACTGGTATGGCTAAGGTTGCATCTGGTGCTGCCAGTATGGGTGTCAATATTGACCAATTAACTGCAAGTCTAGCAACCATCGTGTCTACTACCCGCCAAGATGCGTCCTCTGTCGGTACCGCATTAAAGACAATTTATTCTCGTATCGCTGATATTGAAGCGGGCTCTGAAGACGCAGAAGTTTCTCTAGGTAATTATTCTGGTAAAATGGCGGAGCTAGGATTTAATGTTCTAGATTCTGAAGGCAAGATGCGTGACCTAGGCGAAGTCATGGAAGAAATTGGTAATGACTGGGAAAATCTAAGCCGCGAGCAATAGATTTATCTAGCACAGACCATGGCTGGTACTCGTTAGTACAACAACTTAATCGCTCTGTTTGACAACTGGGAGCAATATCAATCTGCATTAAATGTATCTTAGAAGGCAGCTGGCACTTTACAGCAACAGCAGAATGTCTACCTAGAGTCTACAACCGCGCATATTAATGAACTGAACACTGCTTGGGATAGTTTATATAATTCTACTCTTGATGCAGGTACTATTAATGCTGTTACCGATGGATTAAAAGTATTAGTTAAGCTAACTGATAACTGGATTCAAAGTATTGGCGGCGGCAAAGGAGCTTTATTGAATCTTGGAGCTATTGCTACCAATGTATTTAGTAAGTAGATTGCAAGCAGTATTGCTATTAGTATTAACAATTTAAAGACAGAAAGACAATAGATTGAAGAGATTCAGGCTAGATTAAAACTTACTGATGAAGTAAGAAATGATAAAACTTATGACGATGAAGCAAGAGCTATTGCTTAGATGGCGAATGATAGCACTAAATATACTAGCGTTATGTCTCAATCTCAATAGGAATATGCTAATAATTTAATTGAAACTTAGACTTAGCTATTAAATCAAAAGGCAGCTTATGATAAAGCTAGTGCGTCTGCGGTTGAATATCTAAAGAATCATCAGTCTACTTAGAATTTAGGGCTAAATAATGATGATGAACGGCTTGAAACCTCAAAGAAATTAGAAGATTAGCTAGAAGATTTAAATGTCCAATTAGTTGAAGAAGCTGAAAATTATAGTAGATTAAAGGCTGTTTTAAGAGACACTGACTTAGCCTATGATGATGAACTTCAAAATACTAATACCATGGGTGCCGCCTATGTTGAGAATAAGAAGGCGGTTTAGGCTTTCTTAGAGACATATCAAGCTCTTTAGAATGAGATGAAGACTAATGCAGGTAGCTTCAAGTAGGGCGATGACGCATTATTCGCAAGTCGAGTTAATGAATGGCAAACCGCGTTATCTGATGCGGTAAATAGACATTCAAGCGATATTGGATTCTAGTCTTTAAATGGCGACGCTCAAGGTCAATTAACTTATCTATTGACTGTTGATGATTAGCTACAAACTACATTTGATAATGTTTCTGGCTCTTTCTCTCGTATGGTTGGAGAAATGGCGGATTAGGCTAACACTGCGGCAGCCGCAGTTGCTAATGCCGCTACTGGAGCTGGTGATACTCTTAATACTAAAATTAATGAGAACAAAGCTAAGTTTGATGAATTAGTAAAGACTATTTCTAATCCTAAAAATATTCAAGGTATTATTTAGATTGCTGGTGGATTAACTTCTTTAACCGCAACTATTTCAAATGTATAGAGCACTTGGGAAGCTCTTAATGATGATAGTCTTAGCGGAACTGAAAAATTAACTCAAGGTGTTACTGGATTATTATCTATTATTACCACAGTAAGTATGGCAATTTCTTCTCTTCATAAAGGATTAGCTGTCTTTGGTTTAACTGGTCTTGCTGCAGGCGGTGTTATTGCTGGCGTTATTGCAGCTGGCATTGCTATCGCTGCAGTAGTCAAGCATATTGATAATGTAAATAAAGCTGCTGAAAATTCAAGAAAGAAAATTGCCGAAAGTAGTAAAGAGTTTGAAGAAGCTACTTCTAATTTAAAGACTTATAATGATGAGTTAAAAACTAATAAAGAGAGATTAGAAGAGTTAGCTAAAATTAAGCAAGCTGATTTAACTAGTTCTCAAAAAGAAGAAATTGCAAATCTAACTGCATAGAATGCTTTACTAGAAACTTAGATTGCATTAGAAGAGCGTAGACGCCAGTCTGCAATGGATGAAACTATCTCTCAGTATGAAGAGGATTCTGCTAAGGGTATTTATTCTAAAGATCATACTTATGATACCACAGATATAGGCACTGTTTAGTCTCAGACTTTAGACTTTAATGATCCTAATGCTTGGACTAAATATGAAGCTAGTGTTCGCGCGGCGGCTGCAAAGTAGCCTGAAAATAGTTTAGATTACGCATAGATGAATGCGTCTTTGGATGCCGAAAAGAAAGCCTTTGAGTAGGCTCAATAGGATTATGTATCTTTCTATGCGGATAATTTTGAAACTTTACAATAGGTTGTAGATGCTTATATTGCAAAGGGAAAAGAAATTCCCGCATCCTTAAATGAAGATATGAAACAATCTATGGAAGCTGCGGGAACTTATGAAGCTACCGCAAACTCTTTAGTATCATAGATTGTTGGAGATAATGAATCTCTTTGGGATGATTTAACCGAAAAGGCTAAAGAAAAAGGTTCTGATTAGACTTGGGAACAGGTGCTTCCCGCAAGTACTTTCAATAAATTTAATGATATTGTTAAAGAAACTGGTTTGTCAGTTGAAGATGTGCTAACAACCGCATTAGGCGATGGCACTTAGTCTTTTGATGCCTTTAATAATAAAGTTCAAGAGTCTATTGAAAAACTAAAAGTTGGAACCACAGCTACTGATGAAAATGTATCTGCTCTATCTGAATTAATTAGCAAGATTCAAACTAAAGGTTCTGATTCTCTAACCGATAAAGAACTGCGAAGTCTTGAATCTCTTGAAACTCAATTAGGCAAGGTTAGTACTAAATATTCTACATTAGCTACTTTAAGAAGAACTAATGAACAAGAATATATTAAGCTGTTAAAAGAAGGGCGCGAATAGCTACGTCAATAGACTATTCAAGAAGCAGCTTAGAAGATTACTGAAGGTCGGTCCGCCGCAGCTCATGGAAGTACTTCTTTTACGACTGGTAATAAAAGTAATAATCCATAGCAAGTTACTGTTGGTGTTAATTTTGACGATAAAGACTTCCGTGCTGACATGGATGAATTGCTCAATGAAAAATATGAGTTAAATATCCAAGTTAATACAGACATGTAGGAATCTACTAATGAAATTCTGGATTCTTATGATGTATTGCAAAAGGCATTTAATAAGATTGACAAAAATCTAAAGATGTCTGGCGAGAGTGTTGTTGATTTAATGCAGACATTTCCGCAGTTAGCTGATTCTTTATTAGCTAATTCTAAGCGTGCATCTGATGGTTCTATTCAATTTACTAAAGCTGGATTTGAAGCATTTAAGACTGCGGCTATGCAGGAAATGGCAGCAAACTCTCAAGTTACTAAACAGAAAATTGAGAATCAAATTATTGAGTATGATGCTGAAATTGAGAAAACTGAAAATGCTATCGCCGCATTAGATACTTACATTGATGCCTGTGAGCAAAGCGGCACTGATGAAACTGATTTAAAGCAGGCGGCTAATGAAGCTATTGATGAGCTAAATACTCAAATGTATAACAATGCAGTTGAGTTAGCGACTCAATCTGATAATCAGATTCTTGATAATAATAAAGAAATGCTTGATTAGGTAGCTGAAGATTTGGGGCTATCTCTTGAAGATTAGGCTGCATTATGGAGCTCTTATGCTAAAGATGTAACTAAGAATCTTGAAGAAATTTCTCGTGGACAATAGGCTATTACTAATAATGAAGCATATACTCCTAATTTACAAGCTATTGACCCATCTAATTATCGTACAACTTATAGAACTGGCGGCGGAGATTTAAAAAGCGAGGAAATTACATCTGAAGGTATTAGCGATGAAGCATTATCTAAAGTTAATGATGTTGTTAGTGCAAGAGCTACTAGAGATAAATTAGAGAATTATTTAACTACTTTAAAAGCTAGCAAAGCTACACTAGAAGGATTTGCTGCTTAGATTGATGCGGCAAATGTATCTTTAGGAGACTTCCAAGGTAAGGGTGGTAGCTCTAGTAGTGGAAGCTCAACCGCACATATCGCTGATATCTTAGATAAATTAACTGATGAGTTAGATGCCTACCATGATATTAATATTGAAATTTCTCGATTAGAAGATTCCTTAGACTTGTTGTAGGCTAAATAGAAGAATCTATATGGTACTGAATTATTATAGAATTATGCTGATTAGATTACTAATATTAATGCTCAGTATGATAAGCAAAAAGAAAAATTAGAAATAAATGATAAAGTTTTAGCTCATACTAAAGAATTAATGAGCAATATGACTTTAACTGATAAAGAAGGCAATGCTTTAGCTGTTTAGTATGATGAAGATGGACAAATTTCTAATTATAATGAAATATTAGAATCTTTAAAAGAAAAATATAATGCTGATGTAGAAACTTATAATAAAAAGAGTTATAAAGATTAGAATACTGAAGCGGGAAAGACTTTAAAGTCAGATATTGAGCAGGAAAAGAAAACCTATGAGTTGTTATAGACTTATATGGATGCTTATAATACAGCTTTAAATGAAACAGGTCCAGAAGCTGAAAAGCAAATGGAAGAATTAAAGAATCAATTAGCTGATATTTATAAGACATTAGGTGATATTAGTACTTATCATATTGCAGATAGAGTCAAAAAAGATACTTCTATTATTGATTCTGCATTAGAAGAAGCTGAAAGTACTTTATCTTCTTTACAATCTCAATTTGAAAGTTTAGAATCGGTGTCTGATGGTTTATTTGGAGATGAATTTATTTCTGCTACAAATAAAGCTATTTCTGCATTAAATACTAAATTATTAGTTGGTGTCTTACAGCTGGGCAAGGCAATGTGGGATACTAAGAATGATGTTGATGATACTAAAGATAATATGCTTGACCTAGCTAACGTGCTATCAGGTACTAAAAAAGCATTAGATAATTTAGCTAAATCAGATGTTTTTAAAGATGATAAATACGGTATTTCTTCTCTAATCAATGGATTAAATGGTATTAATTTTGACCCAAATAATGCAAAGACTTGGGTCGAAAGTTTTAAATAGATTTCTAATTTAATTGAGCAATTTAGAAATCTTGAAAATTAGGCTATCGCTGCAGGCGACACTTCTGCATACGAGTAGCTGCAAGGGCTTTCATCTCAGTTGTCTTCAACAGTTGGAGCTTTGGCGGGTTCTATCACCTCTGCCGCAAGTACAATAGTAAATGCATTAATTAACTTTATTAATGTAGTTAATACATATTCACAAAAAATGTCTGAAATCAGAGTTGCAAGAGCTAATATCCAAGCCGATTCTGCTATTGAAATTGATGATATGATTTCTAAATGGCAAGATTTTAGAAAAGTCATGGAACATATTAAAGATAATGACTATTTAGGAAAATTAAAATAGGATTTAAGAGATATTGTTGAATTACTAACTGGCGATACCTCTTTTAGTTTAAGTCATATTGATGATTTAGATGTCGATTCTTTTAAGACTAAAATTGATACTGCATCAAGTGGTATTTAGATTTTAATTAATCAAGTTAGTAAATTAAACTCTAATATTGATAATGGCTCTTATAAAAAAGATTATGCAAGTGGTATTTTATGGTGGTATGATGATGGATTATCTAACGCCATTGATGATTTAAATAGTTATTCTGAATCGCTAGAAGACTCTTTAGAAAAAATAGAAAATTTAATTACTGATTTTGAATCTAATTTTGTTAATGCTTGGAGCGAAATTGGTGATTAGTTAGGAAAGCAAGTTAAACGTTATGAAACTATAACCAATGAGATTGAACATAAAAAGAATATGATGACTCTTCTCTATGGAGATGAAGCATATACAGAACTTGAATCTTGGTATAGTTTATAGAATCAAGTAAACCAAGGACAACTTGAATTTGAAAAATAGCAAGTTGATTATTGGGAAAAGAGAATGAATGAACTTGAAGAAGGCTCTGAAGCTTGGAAAGAAGCTGAAGCTCAATGGCAATCTGCATTAAGCTCTTTCAATTCTGCTCTTGAATCTGCAATTTAGAATATTATTGATAAATATTCTAATGCAGTTAATAAAATTTTTGCTAATATGACTAATTAGCTAACTAACGGTGCAGGTTTGTCTTGGCTACAAACCGAGATAAACTTAATGAATAAATATTCAGATCATTATCTTGATGGTATTAATTCTATTTATTAGATTACTAGTTTATAGAATAAGTTCATGGATGCTATCAATAATGCTGAAGGCAACGTTACTGCACAAGAACGCATTAAGAAATTAATGGATGAACAGTTAGCTGACTTGAAATCAAGAGATAAACTGACCAAGTATGATGTTGAACGTGCTGAAAAATTACTGGACATTGAAACCGCGCGGCAGGCGCTTAAGGATGCGCAAAACAATAACTCTAAGATGCGTTTAACACGCGATTCACAAGGCAATTATTCTTATTCTTATGTAGCTGATGAAGACGCTATTAACGAAGCAGAATAGAAGTTAGCTGATGCTTAGAATAGTCTTTATAATTTTGATAAAGATTAGTATTCATAGAATCTTTCTGATATGTATTCAATATATGAAGAATATATGAATAAAATGAAAGAAATTGCTACTAATCAAAATCTTGATGAAGAAGAGCGTCAAAGATAGCTAACTGAATTAACTTAGAAGTATCAAGAATACATTACTGGCTTAACACAAGATAATGAATAGATTCGTTCTAATTTAGCTGATTCTACTTTCCAAAATTATTTTGCTAATTAGGAAATTGCGAGAGATACCACTTTTTCCAATTATCAAGAATTTATGAATTATTGTTAGTAGGCTGGTTTATCTTTTGATGAAACTACTGGAAAAATGACTACTGATATATCTAGTTTATCAGAAGAATCTAAAAATAAATTGAAAGATTTTGGACTTGTTTTTGATGATGAAACTGGTTAGTTAAAAGTTAATTGGAAAGACATGACTGAAGATAATAAACTTAAATTCAGTGAATGTATTAATACTAATGTTCCATTGTGGAAATCCGCTATACAAGGGATGATTGGTAGAATGAATACTGATGAAGATAGCTTTAAAAATATGTCTACTAAAGCTCTTGATGAAATTAAATAGGCTTAGATTAACTATAATAAAGAAGTTGAAGCTACTAAAGCAGCTATTGGAGGAATTGATTTTACTAAAGTAAATGAAGGCTCTGCAAAATGGCAAGGATATATTACAGATATTCGAGATAAAAATAAAGAGATTATCAGCAGTAATGAAACTTTAGCAAATAAATTAATTGCAGTTAATGACAAGTTAAAAGAAGCTAAAGCATCTTATGATAAAATCAAATAGGATGCAGAAGAAACTCTTGCAGCTGCTCAAAAAACAGCTGCTTTAAATGTTAGTGACACTAAAGATGATGAGCTAAATAAAAAATATGCTAATGCTAAAGCAGCAGCAACAACTGGCACTACCGTTGGTGGAGCAGCAGCTGGTGCTACCATTGGTACGGCTATTGCGCCAGGTGTAGGTACCGTTGTTGGTGGATTAATTGGAGGCGCAGTTGGCTTTATCGGAGGCCTATTAGGCTTTGATAGTGGCGGTTATACAGGTCAATGGACTAGTAAGGGATCAACTGATGGAGGTAAACTTGCTGTCTTACATGAAAAAGAATTAGTTTTAAATGCTGAAGATACTAAAAACATTTTGGCGGCGGTAGATACAGTGCGGTCTATCTCAGATTCTCTGCGCGGACAAGCTCTAGAAACCGCAAATAGCTACACATCAGATTTAGACGCCGCAACGCCAATAGTTACTCAACCAATCACTCAATCTGTATAGCAAGATGTTCATATTGATGCTACATTCCCAAACGTAACTGATCATAATGAAATCGAACTAGCTATGAATAATCTAATGAATACTGCTTCTTAGAAAGTCATGGAAAAGAATATTGATAATGTAAATATTGGTAAACTTTCAACCTAATCTATGGGGAGACTTATGTCTCCCCATTTTTTTTATTTGGTATAATACTATTAATTAACATTACCCAATTTTTATATAATATAAAATGAGAGAAAAGGAGAAAATGCAAATGGCGTCTTATGAAGAAACATTGTGCCAAGCTATGTAGTTAATTGCTGAAAATGCAGTTAAAAATGCTGGCTATGACAAAACCATTTAGGCAACAATAATTAGTTGTGAAGATAAGACAACAGGTTGCTATAAAGTTTAGTATTAGGATAATATTTTTCTTGCTTATTCAGCAGATACTAAAGTGAATTATACTAAAGGTAATTTAGTATATATTTTAATTCCTAATAGTAATTTTGATAATAATAAAACTATCTTAGGTTCTGTAACTAAAATGGGGTCTGATTATATTGACGTTACAGATGAAAAGGATTAGTACGAAATTATTGGTAATAATATTTGTCAATAGGATAAAGAATTTAAATTAAGCACTTATGAAACTGCGGTTAAGGTGCTATATGATGCGGAGACCTCGATTGATGAGCTTGGATTGAGCGAATTTGATGCGGGAGAGTACCTATCAAGCGCCACATATCTAATGCTAACCGCATCTATTAAAACAAGTATAGCCGCATCACAACGTTATTTAGGTAATTATGGATTATTAGTCGAAGCAGAGTTTAAGGATAATGCAGGTACTGACACTATTGTTTCTAAAAGCTATATCTTAGATGTTAATGCAATGACTGGTAATCCCTATAAATATATACAAATCTCTCCGCAGTACAATTTTTATATTGCTAATGGAGCTAATTTTAAACGATTTACTAAAATTTCGTTGTTTGTGAAGGATTTTCCAGAATAGAAAAAATCTGAAGAAATTTTGCCAGAAGATTATGATATTACTATTTCTAATATTGGAATCTATGCGGCTAAAAAAAATGAAGCTGATAGCGATGGCTATTCAGTATCTTTCTCAGTTCCTGAAGGGTTATACTTTAATGAAAAGCAAACAAATGATAAGCACATTACAGCAATAGCTAAAGCTAAGAATATAGCTTTAACCGCAGAGTCTGCAAGTATGTCTTACTATTGGTTTATTCAAGATAACAGCATTGAATTAGACAGTCTTGATTATTGCTTATATGGCGGTCGTGGCTGGAAGTGTTTAAATCAATATAACACTCTATCTGATAACCCTGTCACTAGAGAGTGGCTTCCCGCGAGTGCTGAATACGTATTATCTCTTGATAATGCTAAATTATATGATAATCAACTTAAAGTTGTTATTTTATATAATGATATTACTTTATCTAATACGATTAGCATTAAAAATTATACGGCTAAGCATTAGGTTTCTATTGATTCAGATACTACCTAGTTTTATTTTGATAATGGTTCAACTAAGTTGACTTGTAATGTGACCAATGTAGAAGGACTTATTTTAACTTATCATTGGGTAAAATATGAATCAGATGGTAGCTCAACTATTATAGATACTCGCACTAATACTATTCAAGTTAATGCGAGCGACATAGTAGAATCTGCAAGATACGAATGCACTGTTTATTATGAAGATGAATTATATGGTACTGCCGCTATTACTTTGTATAATAGCTTAACTATGGAAGGTAGTTATCATATTGAAATTGAGAATAGCACACAAGTCTTTAAATATAATGAAGATGGAGTTTCACCTGCTAGTTCTTCACTAGCTTAGCCGCAAAAGCTGAAAGACTTAAAAATTATTTTATACGATAATTTAGGTAATCAAATTGGCGATTCTGTTGTTAGTCAATGTCCTATTGAATGGAAAGTGCCTACCACCAATTCTATGTTAAATGTAGCTAATGTTAATTCTGATATTACAGTAGAAAAAAATGAAGGCTATGATTTATATAAGAATAATGCTAGCTTAAAAATGGGAATTGCTAGTATTTATAATTATAATAATACTAATAATAATATTGAAGCTAGATTGGTTTATAACGGAATTAGATTAACCGCATCTACAAACTTTATTTTTATTAAGGAAGGTGAGGTTGGCTCAAATGGCACAAATATTGTTTGCCGCATTATTCCTGATACTATTGATAATAATTATTCATTTCCTGTTTGTATTTATTTTAAAGATTAGCATATTTATCCTAACTTTAATAGTATTAGTGGTGATATTCCTAAGTTTAAAGCGCTTCTTTTTGAGAATGGTGAAGAAATAACTTATGATAAAGTAGAATGGAGCTTTCTAACTAATAACTATGGACGTACTTCTGCAGGAGTCAAGATTGAAGACCCAACATTCTATTCAGTAGATTCAACAGGAAAGGTCTCATGTCGATTAACTTCAGATGAGGAACCCGCTAACATTCTACAAGCGAAAGTAACATATAATGGTAATATTTATTATGCTACTCTACCTCTCGTTACTATTGAATTAAAGAGCAATTATAATGCGGTTTTGAGTAATGGCTTCTATTATGCTGAGTATAACAATAGTGGCAATAGTGCTAAATATGATAGTTCTATTCCTTTTAAATTTACTGTTTTAGATAATGATAAAGATATTAGTTTAGCTGATGATATGACCTATACTTATGGTGTAGTAGGTTCTTATTATAATAATGGAAGTTGGGTATCTCAAAAGCATCTAACTTTAAGTGCGGCTAAGCTAGATAAAAATAAGAAATCAGTTAAACCTAGTCTAACCTATCAAGATGAAACTCTTAATAATGCGGTTTGGTGTATCGTTAAGAAGAATAATATTGATATTATTCACTTCCATATTCCTGTGCATTTTTATTTAAACCGCCACGGTTTTGCTAATCTTAACGACTGGAACGGTAATGGCATTGAACTTAATAGTGATGGTGGATATATCCTAACACCGCAAGTAGGTGCAGGTAAGAAGGATGCTAATAATAGATTTACTGGGCTCTTGATGGGTGAGGTAAAAGAGAGCGGAACTTCTAAATCTGAAATTGGTTTGTTTGGATTCTTAAATGGATTAAGAACTATCTTCTTAGACGCAGAAACAGGCACTGCTGAATTTGGTATTCCTGGCGGCGGACAGATTAGAATTGACCCTAGTAGTAATGAAGCTGTAATTGAATCTGGCGATTTTTCTACAAGTAAAGGAACGGGTATGTAGATTAACCTTTCTACTCCTGAAATTATCTTTGGTTCAAATAAATTCCATGTAGATAAGAATGGTATTTTAACAGCTCAAGACGTTTAGATCACTGGTGGTGTTACTATTGAGACTGATAAAATTAACGTTGGTGATAACATTTACAGTGGTTCTCATAACACTTATGGTTCTACTGTTGACGGATTCTTCTTAGGCGCAGATGGCTTATCTATTGGACGCAAGTTTAGTGTTGATCCACATGGTACAGTAAAGATTACTGCAGATGCTGATATTAAAGGTAAGATTTATGCTTAGGAAGGTAGCTTCGGCAAAGGTACTCAATAGATTAAGATTGGAACTAGTAGTAATAATGCTTATAGCTATTTATATAGTAATAGCCATGATACTTTAGATAATACTACTCCAGGTTTCTTCCTTGGACCTCTAGGTTTGTCAATAGGAAGTAAATTTAATATCACTTTAAGTGAAGATGGCAGGACAGAAAATGTAACCATTAAAGATGCTAACTTAAGTGGTAATTTTGATATTAAAACTGGTACACTTGGAACTGGAATTAAATAGTTACATATAGGCTCAACCGCAGATAAGAGTTTCTTATATGGGCAAGCGCACAATAGCTTAAATAGTAAAGAAGATGGATTCTATCTTGGGATAGATGGATTATCTATTGGTAAGAATTTAAATATTGATGCGGCGGGTTCGCTCGTTGCAGATTAGGTTGACATCTCAGGTAAAATTAAAACTAGTTCTGGTACTTTAGGTTCTGGCTCTAAGAAAATTAATATTGCGGGAGCCGCAGATGTAAGTAGTTTATATACTTAGCTGCATACTGAATTAACTAGTACTGAAGACGGTTTGTATCTAGGTACAGATGGCTTTGCCGCAGGTTCTAAACTAAATATTGATAATAAAGGTACTTTGACAGCAAGCGATGTTAATTTAACAGGCAACTTTACTATTGAATCAGGGTCTATTGGAGAAGATATTGCTTTAGATAAGGCTATTGGCATTTATAGTAATTCTCACGATGGTTTTGCTGAAACCACTGATGGTTTCTATCTAGGTATATTAGGGTTATCTATTGGTGAGCATCTATCTATTGATGAAAAAGGTGTCTTAACCGCAGATAATGTTAATATTAAGGGCTCAATTCAATCTGATGATATCCAAGTTGGGAAAAATGGTCACTTGACAACCAATGAAAATTTTGATATGATATTATCAGGAAAAGTTAATATTGAAGATGCCTATTATGAAGAAAATAAAGGTCAAACATCTACTATATAGATTATTGATTCTGTTACTGTTGAAACGAATGAAGAAACTAATTAGATAACTGGAATTAAAACACATATTAAATAGTTAAAATTTGTTTAGGGCGGTTTAATTGAAGTTAAAGATATTGGAGAGTCAGCTATAAATGAATGATTTTGAATTAAGTACCATTCAAGAAGATGTATATAGAGCGGCGAAGGTCTATATGGATAATCATTAGGTTCCTATAATTACTTAGAAAATAATTATGGAAGGCATCTATAACCGCTTTTAGACGGATGCATTTAATGAAATGGCTAAGGCTTATCCTGCATTAACTAAGCTGTGGGAATAGAAAGAAAATCAAGATACGCAAGAAGATTCGAGCGATTAAGACTTCAGTGGGCAGATGGTCTGTTTTGGACCATTTGTCCACTTTTTTTTTGATATATTTTTAGTAATATATCAAAAGGAGGAGTCAAATGCTAGATTTATTAGAAAAGTTAGAAGGCTAGTCATTTGTTTCCATTTTGGTTTGGGTCGTATTAATTGCCTTTGCTATTAAAGGCGTAATTAGCTATATGGATTGGGCTCAAAGCGAAGTGGATACAGCAGTTTCAAAGCGGAAAAAAGCCGAGAAAAAAGAAGAATCAATTCAAGAATAGCTTGATAAAAATAAAAGAGAAAATGAAGAGCTAAAAGAAAATTAGCAAAAAATGATGGAGCTGATTAACAGTTTGACAGAAAAAATTGAATTGTTAATTGTATCTGATAAAGATGATATAAAATCTTTTCTTACAAGAGAGCATCATTATTTTTGTTATCAACAAGGATGGATTGATGATTATAGCTTGGAATGTTGTGAACGTAGATTTGAGCATTATCAAGCTGAACATGGTAATTCCTATATTGAGAATTTTATGAATGAAATGCGGGCTTTGCCTAAACAGCCGCCTCAATATAGAAAAGAACAATAGAAACCTAGAGAATAAAAAATAAGAGATAAAAGGAGAGAAGGACATGGCAGTAGGAAACAATTTATATCCACCAATTATAGCAACTTATATGCCAGCTTTCGTTAGAACATCTCCTTGTAAAGTGTATTTCTCTCTATCTTCTTTTAATTCCCCAGAAGATATTATGAATGTCTAGATTACAGTATCTAATATTAATACTAATGAAAGTGTATTAAGAAAGAGTCTATATCCTTCTGATATAAAAATTAGTTAGCTTAATATTGATACTGCAATTTAGACAGATGAGAAATATTACGTTGTAATTAATCCTGGAGATGTACAATAGTCAGCAGATGGAACATCTGCATTTGAATTAAATCAATTTTATAAAGTACAATTAAGATTCACTGCGGTTGGAGCTGAATAGCCACCAGAGACCAAGATCGCCGCATGGCTTCTTAATAATCAAAAATATTTTTCTGAATGGTCAACTGTCTGTTTAATCAAAGGCATTGAATAGCCAATAATTAATTTACATGGTTTAGGAACTTCTAGTTCTCAGACTATTTTTACTACTTAGCTTTAGGCTATTGTAGGTTCTATGAGTTATTCTGCAAACACAAATGTGGAGACAGAAACTCTAAAGGCTTATTCAATCCAAATAGCGACCGCAGACGCACCAAGCACTTATGCTGTTGATAGTGGAACTGTTTATACAGATAGTTTTAATCCTAATGAGATTAATTATCCTCTGAAATATGAACTTAAAGAAGATTAGCCATATATTTTGACTTTTACTTATGTTACTAAAAATAATTATACTGCAACTAATACCTATAAGTTTATTATTAATGCTTATAGTATTGAAAGACTTGATGCTACTATTACCGCAGAGCTTAATGAAGAAGAAGGCTATATCTCAGTTAATATTAAAAATGATGAAATTATTAAGTTCTATGGCAATCTATTGATTCGCCGTACAAGTAATTTAAGTAATTTCGCTGAATGGGAAGATATTCATATCATTAATGTTAAAGATATTTCTGCTCTTGATGTAACTTGGAATGATTTTTCAGTTGAGAGTGGCGTTTGGTATAAATATGGATTTTAGAAAATTTCTAACAATATTAGAAGCCCATTAGTAAAGATGAAAAATGCTATTCTTGCAACTTTTGAGTATAGTTTTTTGAATGGCTCTGATAGACAGCTGAAATTAAAGTTTGATGCTAGTGTTAGTTCTTTTAAACCAACTGTATCAGAATCTAAAACAGATACTTTAGGTAGTTAGTATCCTGTCATTCGCCGTAATGGCAAAACTAATTATAAATAGTTTACTTTATCTGGACTAATTTCTAGTTATCAAGATGAGTTTGGTAATTTTACCACAAAAGATGAACTATATGGTGAAAGTAAACAAGACTATGCCGATTATAATAGTAATAATGATATTAATGAGCAATATGACTATATTTTAGAAACAGCATTTAGAAATAAGGTATTATCCTTCTTAAATGATAACACTGTAAAGCTATTTCGGTCTCCAACTGAAGGAAATATTCTAGTTAAATTAATGAATATTTCTCTTTCGCCAAAAGAAGAATTAGGACGAATGTTATATACATTTTCCGCGAATGCTTATGAGATAGATACTGTTACTCTTGATAATTTGTTTACTTATAAAGTAGTATCTCAAGGACAAGAGAGTCATACTATTTCATCAGTTTTCTTTGGACTTGGATAGATTCAGACTTCAGTTAAAGCTGGAGCTGATATTATTCAATTAATTTAGAATAAACTGAATAAAAAAGCTAATACTGGTTTTGATGAAAAACTTAATTATTTAAGTAATATTAAAATTAGCTTTGAATCTGACCCTGTATTATTAACTGAAGGCATTGCGGGTCCTGAGGTAGTAAGAAATAGCTTTAATCCAACAAATAGTATGTCTGGATATTTAATTTCTCTAAATGGTAATTCTATTATTGTTAATTAGAAGGGCTATTATGAATTGAGTAATACTAATATTACTTCATTCTCAGTTCTATGTGACTGCAAAGTTACTTTAGATTATGTGTATAACTATACTGAAACCGCAAAAGAAGGTAATCAAGAAGCTGTGAGAATTGAATATACTAATAGAGTAGGACAACTGCAAGGCATTTACAATTCTACTCAAGATATTATTTAGAAGATTTATACTAAATATTTATAGAATCAAAAGAGCTTTTATCAAAAATTAGTTGCGGTTAATGGCATCTCAATCGAAGCTGACCCGCATACAGTTCTCTATATTTAGGATGCTTTTGACTCTCAAGAGTATAAGCATGAAATTGGTGACACAAGTATTCTGACTCTATATGATGCGGATACGGCAATTTCTAAAATGCATATTTGCGGAATTCACCTATTACCATTCTAGGGTGAAAACTTAAATAAAATGAGACTAGATCAATACTACGACACTCAAGCTACCGCTGCAAACATTGAAGAGATATTGAGTCCTATTGATAGAGGAGTTTATACTATTGATTCTCAGCGTATGATTTATTATCGTGGTTAGTGGTTAGATTTTCCCGCAGATAATATCTTAGATGTACCTGTTGAAGCATTAATTGATTATCATTGTGAAGTTTTGAAAGGAGAATATTTATGATATATGAGTATCTAAAAAATTCTGCTTTCTTAAAGAAAATTGATGAAATGCCATTAAAAGAACAATTTGTTAAAATTATTGTTCTTGACTTTTTAGAGAATCCTATTACAGAGATTCAAGGAAAAGTGACATCAGGAAGTATTAACCTTAATGGCTCTTCTGCGGTGCGTCGAACCGCGAACTTAAGTATGGTAGCAGATGATGCTAATAATGATGTGAGAAGTGTAAATAATCTTCTTTCTATCAATAAAAAAATTAAACTAGAAATAGGATTTACTAATATGACATCTGATTATTAGCAATACCCTATTATCTGGTTTCCTTTAGGCGTTTATGTTATTATTACTCCATCTATTGTACATAATAATACTGGAATTAATATTTCACTTCAACTTAAAGATAAGATGTGTCTATTAAATGGAGACTGTGGGGGCGCTTTGCCCGCATCAATCACTTTCCATGAAACTTCTTATGAAGATGATAAAGGTAATACTATTATTGAAAGAACCAAGGTTTACAGCTTAATTCAAGAGTTAGTGAATCACTGGGGCAAAGAGTAGCTTGGTAAGATTATTATTAGTGATGTAGATACTCGTATTAAGAAAGTAATGAAGTGGAAAGGTTCTACTCCATTATATATGGGCACTATTGCTTCTGAAGATGAAGTTTAGTATGATGTAACCACCAATTTAGAAACCGCAAAACAGCAATGGGGAACTGCTTTTAAAACCTATGAAACTTAGCAAGATGTAGGTTATATCTATACTGACTTTGTTTATACTGATGACTTGATTGGTAATGCTGGTGATTCAGTATGTACAATCTTAGATAAGGTTAAAAGCTATTTAGGTAATTATGAATATTTTTATGATATAGATGGAAACTTTATTTTTTAGGAAATAAAGAATTATTTAAATACTTCAAAGGCAACAGTAGATATTTAGAATTTATCTAATTCAGATTACTTGACAGATTTTTCTAATGGTAAATCTGTTTATACTTTTGATGAAAGTAAATTAAATACATCTTTTACTATGAATCCTCAATATAATATGATTAAAAATGATTATATTATTTGGGGCATTAGAACAACATCTGATAACGCTAAAATCCCTATTCGATATCATCTTGCAATAGATAAAAAACCGCAGGTAGGCAATACTTATGTAGTTTATTTATATGAAGATGATGACGTAACAAAAGCTAAGAAACTAATTGAATATGATAATCTGAATGATTTTCCCTCTAAGGGAACTTATGGATTATATTATTTAGACAAAGCTACTTAGAAGGTTTATACTTGGATTAATGGTTATGTAGAATAGACAAAAGGTAAAATTAAAACAATAGTAACTAAAGATTGGCGTACTGAGTTATATCTTGCGGGAACCAATGCTAGTAACTTGGGACTAAATTCTAATGATTATTATAGTGAGCTTTAGAATGAATGGCCTAGATTATATGATTTAGAGAAGCAAGAATTTAAAGAATCTGTATTGGATGACCCAACAAGCATCAATTACTTCTTAGACTTTATTGATTCAACTGCCGCAATAAGCGAATTAAGCATTGGGAATATTGGTAAAAGAAGTAAAGTTATTTCTAACAACGATATTAATTGTATTTTTGCATCTGAAATTCCTAATTTAGTTTTAATTGAAAAAGGGCAAGAAGATACAGCAGAAAGAGTGCAAGAATGTCAAGCCGCAGGGCAGGATTTTATTTAGGTTTCTAGTACAATTTATGCTTAGCTTAGTGGTGGTGGACAGTCGTATCCCGCATATTCACAGGTTAGAGAACTATTGTATTAGTACACTAATTATAATGAAAGTATTTCTATGTCTGCAATTCCTGTATATTATCTTGAACCTAATACTAGAATTACAGTAAGAGATGATTCAAGCAAGATTTATGGTGATTATGTAATTAAAACTATTACTTTACCTCTTGATATTTCTGGTACAATGAATATTCAAGCAACAAAGGCATTAGAGAGATTCTAATAAAAAGGAGATAAAATGAGTTATAATATTGGACAATTTAGACGTGCTTAGCTAAGCATTGCTAATTATCGTACTCTATTGAAGTATAATATTACAACAGTAACAAATAATAATACTAATGTCACTTTCTTAGATACAGCAATCTCTTTAACTAGCGGTTCTGTATTAGATAATAAACATTCTTATTATTTGCGGTTTACTGTTAAACAAATGAACTCTGTATAGAATTTTTCTTTGTAGTTACAGAACTCTAACGACTCTTAGACTATTGAAGACTATACAGTTCCCGCAGGTACTGGTTCTACTACTTTTGATATTGTGTTTACTCCAAATGCAACATATAATTTAATTGTTTTTGTACTTGCAAGAACAACAGAAGATTATAATGTAATTGAAAATTCTCAATATGGTAGAATAATGGATATTACAGTCAATGAGAATAATATCTATTTAATGACTAATATTATTGATACTCTTGCTTCAACTTATGGCTTAACTGAACTTACTCGTATTGGAGTCCAAGGACCAACAGGTTTAATGATGAGTATTAATGGAGAACAAATTAAAATTGGTAAAACTGGCATTTATGAATTAAATGATGTTAATATTAAAATAACTTATCTAGGTTTTGCATTAAAAGATAACGTATTAAATGTAGATGGTTATGATAATTTTATTTTAGATTTTGAGTATTAAGAAGGAGGATTAAAATGTCAGAAAGTTTCTATGGCGGAAAGGCAGGAACCCCTTTCGTAATTGCAAAATCTTATAATAGTGTTAATGCTATGATTGCGGATTTCGCTAAAGGTCCCGCGTTAACAGCAGTTCAATATGGCGAGCATGTTATTATCAATACTGATGATAAAAACAACAGTAATAATGGTGCACTATATCGCCGCGGATATGATTATAATAATAGTATGGGCGGCGCTATTTATGTTGGCACTATTGTTGGACCTTCCGGCAAGTCACCCATGTTTGAACTTACCACTCTTGAAAATATTAAAGATATTACTTTTAAAGATTCGGATGAAGTAAGACAAGCAACTGGAGCTTGGAATGTTTCTAATAAAAGTTTAATTCCAGGCAAAACTGATTCTGAATTTAATGATGATATTTCTTGGAGCTATATTACTATTCGTGATTAGTATGGTACAGATACAACAGCATGGGTTGGCATCAGAATTCCATATCATGTTCTTGAAATGGATGCATAGAGCGTATCTGCATACTACAATAGAGATAAGGAAACCGCAGATTTTAAGAATGTAAGTTTAGTTGAGCGTGATGACGACCAAGAACATCCGTTCTATTCACACTGGTTTGTGCGAATTCCTAAGGGTATTAAAGGTGACGCTCTAAAGAATTTTAGAGTTATTGAAGCTAGCGATGTAATTCAAGATTATGAAGGCAAAACTGATGATATTAATAATCATCGCAAGGTTTTAGTTTATGATTACTATTGCTATGATGCAAAAGAAAATGGTGAACCAAAAACTCTATATCTTGGCGATTTCAATATGATTGATACTATTAATCTTGCAGATGATGGTACTTTTACTATTAATTATACCCATGATAATACTGTTACTTATGCAAAAAAAATTAAATGGGTTACATCAGTTTCTCTTGCGGCAGATGGCACTTTTATTACAAAGTTTAATGATGGCACTAATTATACCACATCTTTAACTTGGGTGAAGAATATCTTATTAGCTAATGATGGTACTGTTACTTTTTAGTATTCTAATCAAGTGGATGTAGTTAAAAAGAATCTAATTAAGTGGATTAATTCAGTTAGTTTGGATAAGACTACTGGAGTTTTTAATATTGCATTTAATGATTCTACTAAATATGATGCATCACTTACTTGGGTTAAAGATATTTTGCTAGCCGCAGATGGCACCTTAACTTTTAAGTATACTGACTAGGCAGACGTTGTAAAGAATAAATTAATTAAATGGATTACTTCTACGACATTAAATAGCACTACTGGCATATTTCATATTGATTATAATGATGGTTCTAATTACGAAACTACATTAAAATGGATTAATGGAATTTCGCTTGCGGATAATGGCACTATTACTTTTACCTATACTACTGGTGACTCTGAAACATTAGAGAACAAAATTAAGTGGATTACTACCACTGAATTAGCAACCAATGGTACATTAACCATTAATTATAATGATGGAACCAAAGAAGTTTTTGATAAAAAGATTTAGTGGATTACAAATATTACTTTAACTGATAAAGGTGTTTTAACTATTAATTATAATAATGGTACACCAGCTTTCACTAAGAATTTAGTCTGGCCTATAAGGATCGAGTTTGATTCAAAAGATAGTGAAGCTAATCCTGGCGCTCAAGTTATTAAGGTAACTTATAACAATGGTACTATTGAAACTATTGGTCAACCGCTTAACTCAATTATGCGCATGGAAGTGAATCCTGCTAATTATCATTTATTGATTTTATTTACTAATCCATCTAAACGTGGTACTGTAACTTATGATGGCGTTACAGGATGGGTTGATTATGGAGCAATTAAAGATTATGATGGATTGTTTGTCGGACCTATTCTTAGTGATGCTACTATTGTTAGCCTAAAGAATGCTACGGTTTCTGCTTGTATTACTTATCTAAATACTGCTTATCCAACTGGGTTAACTGGTAGTAATCAAGGAAAAGTATTAACTATTTCTCAAGATGATGATACAGTACACACTTTCTATGGTTTTGATTATGATGCAAATAAATGGAAGTATCTAGGCTCTTTTGATAAGACTACTATTTATATGTGCGCAGCAAGAGAGACAGATACAGATTATGAGTTGAAAAAAGAGCGATTAGCTGTGGGTGGTATCTGCTTTATTATTGAGGATTAATTATGAATAATTATTATAAACAGATAGTGGGTCCAATAGCTAAAGGAACTGATATTTGTTCATTATTAAGTGCGGATGCTAGTAACTTTAATGCTATCACTAAATTAGGTATTTAGTCTAAAGAAAATCATTCTTTTAGCATTAATGGTAAGTCTTTTGCGGTTGGATCTACTGGAATCTATGAAACTCAAAAAGGTGTTAATATTAACACTTGTATTGCAGAACAAGATGAAGATGAATTTACAATCATTGATTGTATCTGCGAATAAATAAATTGGGGTTTATGATGGAACTAAAATCTATCATAAACCCCAATTTTTTGTTTTTGTGAAGAAGTTTTCATTTTAAAAATAATCAGGTACTTCCTGTTAAATTTTCAAATTTTAATTGAAACTTGGACAGAGACTTTTTAGAAATTTTAATTAAAATTTATATACTTATGCAAGGGACAAAAGAAAGGAGTTTTAATTAAAATTTTATGAATTATTATAATCCAAGTTTTTATCCTTCTTATAATGGAAATATTTAGATACCACCATCTCAATACTATCTCAATTAGCAACCTCAACAGGTAATGAATAATCTATCGGCAAATGGATTAAATGGCAAATTAGTAGATAGTGAAGATATGGCTAGAGTAACTGAAGTTCCTATCGGTGGATATGGAATTTTTCCAAAAGCAGATTTAAGTGAAGTATATATTAAATCGTGGAATTAGAATGGCACCACAAGCATTACAACATTTAAACCTTGCTTTTCACAATAGTAGAAAGAAGAAAACTCTTTAAATACCGATATGAGCACTATTATAGAGAAGATTAATTTGTTAGAAAATAAGTTAGATGCGGTTTTAGCTTCAAAATCTTAGGTCTAGACTGAAGTGAAAAAGGCAGAACCCGCAAGAAAGGACAGTAACAATGCAAGCAAATATTAATAATCCAATGTAGCTCTTGAGCTTTATCAAGAAAAATCCTAATCCTTCTCAATTTGTTTATAATATGGTTCAAGAAAGTATGGGCTAGAATCCCTTGTTTGCTAATCTTTTAGCTCTTGCTAAGGATAATAATGGGCAAGAAATAGAAAAAGTTGCCCGCAATATTATGACTGAGCAGGGCTATGACTTTGATAAGGAGTTTAATAATTTCAAACAAATGATGGGATTATAAACTCTAAAAAATAAACATATAATATATGGAGGTACTTTATGTTTAATAATGATGGTTATAGTTTAAGTGATATCGCGGCAGTTACCGGAGAAAATGGCTTCAATGGTAATGGAGGTGCCTGGTGGATTATTATCTTGTTCCTATTTTGTTTTATGGGCTGGGGTGGTAATGGTTTTAATCGAGGAAATATGCCACCTATGAACCCAACTGGAACACCAGCAACCGCAGGAGAAGTGTAGAATCAGTTTAACTTTGCCGCATTAGAGCGCCAGAATAATGAAATTATTGAAGCAATTCGTCAGGGTGTTTATGACACCACTGGTGCCGTAAAAGATATGGGTTATGCAAATAATAACAGTATTCGTGATGTAGAATCTATGGTTCAAGCAAATGGTTATGAGCTAGGTAAAGGTTTCTGCAATATGGCACAGGCTATTGATGGAGTAAAATATGATAGCTTGTTAAATACTCAAAATATTATGCATAATGATTGCCAGAATACTCAAAAGATTCTTGATGCTATTGCTGGTAATAGAATCGCTGATATGCAGAATCAAATTAATAGCTTACAGTTGCAAGCTGCTCTTTGCGGTGTCGTAAGATATCCGCAGGCAACTACTTATACTGCGGGTTACGCACCTTTTATTGGTAATACACCAAATTGTTGCGCAGGATATTAATAGGAGGTAAATAATGGAAATTACAGCAAATGCTGTTTAGACTGTTTTGTCTAATCAAGATGTTCTTTATACTGAAACCGCTGTAACTGGAAATAACTGTTCCATTTTGCATAGATAGGGCAGCGGTTTAGTTACATTGAGGGGACTAACTTCTCAATGTAGAGCTCGTTTTAAAGCTTATTTTTCTGGTAACATTGCGGTTCCGGCTGATGGGACAGCAGGTCCAGTATCATTAGCTTTTACCTTAAATGGAGAGCCAATAGCAACAACAACTATGATAGCCACTCCTACTGCGGTTTCCGCATTTAATAATGTTTCTGATATGATTTATATTGATGTTCCTGCAGGATGCTGTTCTTAGGTAGCTGTAAGAAACATAGGAACAGCCGCAATTCAAGTTCAAAATGCAAATTTAATAGTTGAACGGGTAGCATAAGGAGATAAATCATGGAAAAATTAAAACATATTAAATGTGATTTAGAAGATTTAGTTTATAAAGAAATAGAAGCAAATGAAGCAACTAATTTAAGACATCTTAATACACATGAACTTGGGGAAGTTATCGATATGATTAAGGATTTGTCTGAATCTATTTACTATTGTTCTATGACAAAAGAGACTGGAACTGATTTACATACTCAGTCAACTAAATCTTAATAATAATGGGATTCTTATTTAATTATAAGAATCCCATTTTTTTTTGTTACTCCCAATTAATTTCATTATTCTATTTAGACCAGTAAGCATATCCAATACCTATGGCATCTGCTTCATCATCATTGACAACAATACCATAAGTATCTTTCACAAAATCAATATCTGCTTGTTTAAGAGATTCACGATAGGTTCCTCTGCCAGTTTTAATTCCACAAGTCTATCGCCAAGAACTGGGATATAAATATTCAATTTTAGTATTTTTGCTATTATCATGTAACATAAAGATAATACTTGCTTGAAGCCACATTAATACTTTATGCGTATGAATATTACCAGGTCCAGTCTAACCATTTTCAGGTCTAACTTCTTCCAACACAACAGTAGAAATATCTGTATATTTTAAAAAGATATTTTTAACTTCTTCAGTAATCTTATAAATGCGGGAAATGACATCTGTGGAAGAAGCAGTGATACAGCCATGTGCTTCTAGTCCCTTATCATTAAAAAGACTCCAACCTGTACTCTTAGTAGATAAATCCAATGCTAAAGTTCTCATTATTTCACCTCTTATTCTAGTATATCATAAAAAAAGTATTTTGTCAAAAAAAATAAGAGAGTAGTTTTTATAACTACTCTCTTATATATTATCTATTAGGTTCCAGTATGACCAAAACCGCCAGTTCCACGTTCAGTATCTTCTTTATCAAAAGAAGTAACAAAAGTAGGAATAACATTTAAATAAGGCTGAATTACCAACTGAGCAATGCGGTCTTTAGGATAAATATCCTGATATTCATTAGAATCATTATGAAGCGGAATACCCACTTCACCGCGATAGTCAGAATCAATTACTGCAACACAATTAGCAAGACGTAAGCCACGTTTAGTAGAAAGACCAGACCGGGGATAAATTGCTCCAAAACATCCATTAGGAATTTCCATTGCTAATCCAGTTGGAATCATTTTAGTTTCATGTGGAGCAATAGTAACAGTATTTTGGATAGCTGCATATAAATCCATGCCTGCAGAATCTGCGGTTCCTCTAGTAGGCAAAACCGCATAATCATTCAATGCTTTAATTCCAAGTTCCATTAGACATCCTCCGCATCATAAGTAACAGTAGTCTGAACAGAAGGCTCTTTAATATCAGTGAAGCTCTTGGTCAAAGTAACCTTATAATATTCTTCAATAATTTCGCCTTTTTGCTTTTTTTCTTTATGCTCAGTAGAATACTTAGTTAGAATAAAATTGCCATCTTTCTTAGCATCTTCAATAAGCATCATTGCTTCATTTTCAGTATCTACGCGATGGACTTCAGTTGTACTAATAAGAAATTTCATATAATCCTCACAAAATAGTATAATTAATAGTATTGTTAGAATAAGTTTTTAATTCATGCTCTTGAAGTTTTTTAATTAGACCTTGCAGATAGACTTGAGGTCCAGCAAAAGCTATATCAGTAATTGAATATTCTTTTGCTTTTTCAGGTAATGTAGTCAGAAAAGTCAAAGTATCTAATGAAAAAGTATCTACAATTTCATGGTCTTCTACGATATCTAGCTTTTGTTTTGCATCAAAAGGAGCAATCATACATACAATTTTACGCATTAAATCTCAATCACTCCTCTGTCATAAGGGAAGAAGAAATATGCGTGCATTTCATGGTCGTCATAATTCTTAACCCAAATTTCGATTACATCATCTTCATTTTTAGTAATATCATAAATGCAGCCTAAATCAGTCTTAACCAAATCTACAATATCTTCTGCAGTTTTTAGACCAATATTTGCATGAAGCAATCTATGAGAAAGATGATATAAAGTATAATAATTATATTCGCGGCAAAGCAACATAAAGTAATCCTTGCCTGCATTAATGTAAGGAGCTAAAACCTCATTAATTCCTCTCTGGATCTGCTCTTTAGTCAAAGGCGGAAGTTGAGCGTATAGGTTCTTATTAGCTTCATACATAGTTAATTTTGCATCCATTTTTTCACACTCCTTATATAAAAGTATAACATATTTTATTTTAAAAATCTATTCCTTTATAAAGGATTCTTTGATTTGATGAGCCACGAAGATAAAGAGTTAAATCTCGTTTATCCTGCTCAAATCGCCCATCAATAAGAACATCTATATCACGAAGAATAGAACCTATATAAATGCTTTTAATAGATTTAAGTTCTTCTAAGGTATATCCAGACCAAAGAAAGATTTTAATATTAGGATATTCTAAACGAACTTTTCGGATAACTTCCATAGTTAAAGCACTGTTTTGAGGAGCCATAGGTTCTCCGCCTAAGATAGAAAAATTTCTATGAATTCCATTAGCTCCAATAGCCGCAATTATTTCATTAGTTATTTCATCTATTGTGGCGGTTTTGCCTTTTGTAAAATCCCAAGTCTCAGGATTATGGCACCCAAGACAGTGATGAGGACATCCTTGTGTCCAAAAACTTACGCAAATTCCTTCCCCATCTACAATATCATTTTTTTTGATAGTGGCATAATGACATAACAATTCATTCATTTCTATATTCCTTACTCATCGAGATGAACCACGCGATCTGCAATTTCTTGAGTGCGACCAAAATTCCATTGATTCGTCCCAATGTATCCGCAGGTGCGTCTCGCAATATTTAACTTAGTATGGTCTTTACATCCACACTGAGGACAATACCATTCCATATCTGAAGTTAATTGCATTTCTCCATCATAACCACAATTCTGACAATAATCAGATTTGGTATTTAATTCTGCGTACATGATATTATTATAAATGAATTTGATAACTTCATATACAGCTTCAATATTATTTTGAAGATTAGGAGTTTCAATATAGCTAATAGCTCCGCCAGGACTTAGTTTCTGGAATTTTGACTCAATAGCTAACTTAGAAAAAGCATCAATCTTTTCAAACACAGGCACATGATAACTATTAGTAATATAGTTTCTATCTTTGCCATCTAGTTTTACAAAAATATCATCACCAAAACGCTTTTTTAAACATTTTGCGAATTTGTAAGTAGTAGATTCAATAGGCGAACCATATAGACTATAATCAATATCTTCCGCGGCTTTCCACTGCGCGCACTTATCATTGAGAGCCTGCATAATTTGGAGTCCGAATTTTTCACCTTCACCGCCATCAGTATGAGAATGTCCAGTCATATATTTTACGCATTCATATAAACCTGCATACCCAAGGCTAATTGTAGCATAGCCATGATGCAGCAATTCAGTAATAGACTCGTGGCGGTCAAGACGTGCAAACGCGCCATTTTGCCATAGGATAGGAGCTACATCTGAGGTAATACCTTCGAGTCGTTTAATACGAGTTTTTAATCCTCTATGGCATAATTCAGTTCTTTCTTCAAAGAGCTTCCAGAAAGTATCAAAATTACCTTCAGAAGAAAAAGCAATATCAGGAAGATTAATAGTGGTGACACCCGCATTAAATCTACCATAGTATTTGCCTTTTGTTGCATCATAGTTTAGGGCTCTTGCCCAGTTTTTTGTAGTGCGGTCTGGAGTCAGGAAGGATCTGCATCCCATACAAGGGTAAGCCTCGCCCTGATTGGTAGAAGGATTGATTTTAAGTTCCTTCATCTTCTTTTCAGAAATATAATCAGGAACCATTCTCTTAGCGGTGCATTCTGCAGCCTTCCATGTTAGATAATAATACTTAGACTGAGGATAAATATTATCTTCCTCAAGTACATAAAGAAGTTTAGGAAAAGCCTGAGTGATATAGACTCCAACTTCATTCTTCATGCCTTGCTTACGTTGTTCAAGAAATTCTTCAATTAACATAGCAAGTTCTTCTTTATATTCATCTGTTTCATTTAGATACATACAGACAGAAACAAAAGGTGCTTGACCATTAGTTGTAGACATAGAATTAATTTGATAATTAAAGGTCTGAACAGCATCACGAACTTCTTTCTTTAGACGCTTCATAGCAAATTTCTTTACCATTTCTTCATCTTCAATACCAAGTTCTTTTAATTCATTTGTAACATCATTTAAATAAAAATCATAACTCATACGAACAAAAGGTGCAAGATGAGTTAAAGAAATGGTACAACCGCCATACTGAGAACTAGCTACTGCGGTAATAATTTGAGTAGAAACAGTAGTAGCAGTTAGAAGTCGATGCTGAGGATCAATACGAATACCATTAATAACAGTACCATTCATTAGCATATCTTCCAAATTAATAAGGCAACAATTAGTTAATGCATTCTGAGCAAGATAATCAAGGTCATGCATATGAAGAATGCCTTCATCATGCGCATCTCGAACATCTTCATCAAGTAAGAATCTGCGGCTAATATCAGTACTAACAATACCTGCCATATAGTCGCGCTGAACAGTTACAGTATCAGCATCTTTGTTTGAGTTTTCTCGCTTCCAGTACTCATTGGTTCCTGCAAGTAATTCAAGAACAGTCTTATCAGTTAAATTACCCCGCTTTTGATTACGTTCATTTCGATATAAGATATAGGCTTTTGCAACATCTTTTCGTTTAGTTGCCATTAAGCCTTTCTCAACTAAATCTTGTACATCCTCAACAGTGAAATACATATCATCATGGTTAAGGGGAAATCTATCTCCTTTAGGAATTTCTTCCCAATGAGAATAAACTTGACGTTTATGCTCTTTTGCTTTTTCAAGAACGTAATCTGCAATATTATTAGCTTTTAGAATAGCATAATCAGAAATACTTCCATCTACTTCCTAAAAAGCAGCGCAAACAGCATCAATAATTTTGCCTTTCTCAAATGGTACGATTCGACCATCACGCTTAATAATTTTCATATAAAACCTCCTAAGTAGTTAAATATTTTTAAGGATTCTTAATTTATATGATTATTTACTTTATAAAATTAATTAATTTAGACCAGTAACAAAATTCTTTACAGCTGGAATATTATGAACATTAAAAAAGTCTCCATCCCCATCATTGATATAATAAGGAATGTTAAAATCATTTTTCATATTATCCTTTGGATCTTCATACTCAAAGAAATCATGCTCGTCAGCAAGAAATCTGCGGCAAATCTCTGCGTAACTAGGATTCTGTTCTCTCATAATGCTACGAAGCAGTCGAGTTTTAGGCGAAGCATAGATATAGATAGGTAGAATCTCGAAACGAGGATCCCGCTTCATAATTTCTAACATGGTCAAATTAAAAGCGCCAATATTGATTTGATTCTTTTTTAGTGTTGCAATGTCAATGCCATAATTCCAGCTATTGAACTGAGAAGCTCCAACAATTTGGTCATTACCCATTTTAGAAAAGAAAACTTGATCAGAAATAAAATGATAATTAATATGATTTTTTTCATAGCTACGCATAGGACGAGTAGTAGTTAGAATAATTTTATTAAAATGATATTCAGGAAGATTAGACGCCATCCAGTCAACGATGGTATCCTTACCCGCACCACTTTTACCAATAAGCGCAAGAATTTTAATTGCCATATATTAAGCTCCTTTATATTTTTACTATTATATTATAACATAAAAAACGTCATTTATCAATAAATGACGTTTTTACTTAAATTAATTTACTGAGTAGCGTTCATGCTCAAGTTCAATATCACCATCATGGATAGCCATAATTTGATATAACTGATGAGTTTTTGTATGCTTATAAGTTTTAGTCTGGAACATGTCATCACGTCTAAAGCCAGTTACCATGATTTTAGTTCCTCGTGTAAACCAGCTCTTTTCAACAACTTTCTTACTGCCATCAGGCTGGACTTCAGAAAGTTGTCTATTGTACATTGCAAAATATTCTTTTGTAAATTTAACATTTACAACACCATCAAGAGTTAGCAAAGAAATAGAAGAACGAGTATCATTTTTTCCAATTACAGTACCTATAATTTTGTAAGTTTTATAAATAGGAATATCTTTACCATTTCTCTTGAAAGTTGTTTCAATAACAGGAGTAGTAGGAAGTTCAAAGAAATTACTTAAGCCATATTTAACAGTATCAACAGAAGCTAATACATGTTTATGATAATAGAAACACAAACTTTCCATTTCCCAATCAGAAATGCTACCTAAAGCATATTTATTCCAACTTTCCATGAAAAGCATAGTGTTTAATTGATTAAGAACTTCATTCTGATTATCTTTTAACCAATTTCTGGCATCATCCATAACTTTCTTATAAATTTTATCCCATGTAGATTGAAGAATACAGGTACAACCATTAATTACAGACAGATTTTCTTCACTGAAATAATCATTATAAAAAGCCAAGCAATTATCATCAAAAAGATAACATTTATCTACTTTCTTTTCTTTCAGGTATTTATTAAAAGCAAAAACTCTTTTCTGTAAGTCTAATTCATCAGGAACTAATCCTTTTTGCATTAGAGTGCTAAAGTTTTGTAGATTTAACTTAGTTTTACCTTCATATACAGACAGAATATAAAAAGCCATAATTGCAAAACGCGGTTCTGCACAAATTTCTTTTGCCCAATGTTCATCAACCTTATCAAAAGCTCCTGCTTTAATTAAAGAAATCATAACAGTTTTATTAAGTGGGCAGCGTCTCATAAAATCTACAATTCCAGAATAAGGACGTCCAGCAATGATTGCATCAATAATCGGTCCACCAACCTTATTAACACCCTTCATGCCAAACAAAATTTCATTATTTTCAGGATCAGGTTCAAAACTATAACTAGATTTGTTAATATCAACTAAAGAGATTTTAATACCACGAGAACGAATATCTCCAATAGCTTTAGCTAACTTACCATAATCAGTAGTTTTGTCTTTCTTATCGGTTGCATCTTCATCATCATCTTCTTCAGATTCAAGAGATGCACTATTAATAATTAAACAGGCGGTGTTCCAATAAATTGGATTCCAACGAGTTGCAATATAAATAGTCTGAAAACCGATGAAACTATAAGCCAATGCGTGTATGACGGAAAAAGAGTAACCTAGCTGGGGAGCGACACCACACTTCCAAATATACTTACCCAAACAAGGACTTTTTGCTTGCTTAAGAACTTTATCTCGAAGCTCAGGAATCTTAGACATTTGTTTCTTACCAACAATTTTGCGGGCTGCATTAGCTTCAGCGAGCGTGAAACCGCAAATCTTCTCATCCATTAACATTTTCATCAGCTGCTCTTGGCTTGGCGGGACACCATAAGATTGTTTAAAATAAGGTTCAACTGTCTTTTGCTCTTCTTTTGTCAAACCATACTCATTCATTTCTCGATACCACAGATTAATATTATTCTTAAAACGGATATATTTTTCCATAGGTGTCTCTTCGCCTTTTTCTGAGGTCATTAGTCTCATCAAGCCATTGGCGTCTGCCATCTCAAAGATGCTGTTCGGTTTAATCTTTTTCGCCGCCTGACTTCCGACATCAGAATCAAACTGAAAGATATTCAAAACAGAGTTATCATGCAGAACGTTCCAATACTTCTGGTCATTAATAGGCAAAACCGCAGGATGAAAATATTTATTATAGACTTCTTTCAAAGAGAGTTCAGGTTCAATTTCACCATGCTCTTGTAAAAGATGGATAGCCTCGACCAATTTATCTTGGACCTCGGTAACAAGAAAATCATACTTAGTCATTCCAGCGGCCTCGCACATATGGAGGTCATATTGAGTGATAACCTCTCCTTTCGGAGTCTTCATAAAACATCCAAATTCATACGGGTCTTCATCAAAAAGAATAACACCAGATGCATGAGAGCTGCGTTTATTAACCAGACCCTCAATAGCAATCATAATATCCATCAGACCTGGATACTGATTCACTTCCTTTAAAAAAAGCTGATTAGGCTTTCTATCTTTATCAGGATTACCATTAATAACATCTTTCAGCGGCCACAGGAAACCACGTTCACTAGGAATCAAAGAGGAAATATACTGAGCTGTATCGCTATCAATACCTTCAGGAAACTCTTCGCTACGATAACCGCGGCAAGCAGTAAGAATTGTGCTTCGAGTACCTTCAGTACCGAAAGTTGCAATTAGAGTGCAACCTAAGTTCTTGCGAGACAGCTCATCAATATTTGCATTAAATTTCTGACCACGCTCTTCTTTAATCTTTTTAAGAATTAGAGGACGCTTACTAGGACAGAGATCCAAGTCAATATCACCTAGTTCTGTACGTTCTTTATTCAGATAACGCCAGAATGGGAGCTCATACTTAATCGGATCCAACTGAGTAATACCAAGAAGATAATGATTTAAACCAGAACAACTTGAACCACGACCCGCACCAACAATACTACCACAATTCCAAAACAAATCAACATAATGCTGAAGAGTTACAGGATAAGCAAACATATTAGTTTCGAGCTTTTGTCCAATAGTTCTTTTAATATCGGCTTCCTCTTCTAGTCTTGCCACATAATCAAGATGGTCAAAAGGTGCACCAATATTTTTAATTAAAGAGTTCCAACATTCATTAATCCAATAACGCTCAATCTTATCATCAGACGTAAACATAGATTTAAGAACTGGATAATTTTCAATCTCATCTCTATCAGAATTATTCACGCCAAAAGAACGCTTAGGATAATCACGAACTTCAACTTTAGGAATAGTTTGTTTATGGAGCAAACTATAATTCTCAATTTTGCTCCAAATTTCCATAGAATTTTGAAACATTTGATTGATAAACAAAGAATCAAAATTAGATTGGCTTAAATTTTGAAAGATTTCTTCATTGCTCTGAAGATAAGCATACTCATAGAAGTCATCGACCTCACGCTCACCGCCTTTAGAATTAAGATATGCCTTATGAACATATCTATCTTCTTTCCTTAAATAATGAGCATCAGTACCAATAACCATTTTAAGACCAAAACAATGCGCAATAGAAACAAGTCTTTGATTAACCTTAATCTGGTCGGTGGAGCAGCCAGGAGCACACTCAATATAAAAATCTTCTCCAAAGAGTTCCTTGCACATAAGAATAAAATTCACAATATCATTATGTGCTTCGACTTTTGAGTTTTCATCATTATGTTCTTCTGCTTTAATTAGATTTAAAGTTTGACTAGATACTTCACCGCCTAAGCAAGCAGTAGTAGCAATTAAACTATTTGGATATTTATGAACGATTTCTTTCAAATCATCATAAAGAGTAACAACACGCTCCATACCACGGTCATAATAACTATTCATCCATGCGCGACTAGACAACTCCCGCAAAGCTCTATGACCAGTTTTATTTTTTGCAATCAAAATAAAATGATAATATTTCTGTCCCATTTCGCGAGAAGGACAAAGATAAATCTCATTACCAAGAGCTACCTTAAAATCAGGATATTTCTCAGCAATCTTTTGAGCATAAATATTAACTTCCATGTGAGCGCAAAGCGCATCATGGTCAGTAATAGCAATACCCGCCAGACCTAATTCAATCGCTCTATTGATAAGATATTCTGCTCGATTAATGCAATCCAAGAGTCGAATATTCGAGTATTCTGTGTGCGAATGAATTTCAAACCTTTGGTTTAAAACTTTCAGCAATCTTATGCCCCCTTACTTTATATAATATATTATAACATATTTTTTAGATAATTGCAGAAATAGGTCTTAGATTAAATCCTGTTTGAGGAAGTTTCAAAGATTGAATTAAATATCTACAATACCATCCTTCTGAGGTTTCATATAAATCAGATTCTTTAAAACCATTCTACTTTGCCCAATCATAAGCTAATTCTTTAGCTGTTGGTTTATGGTCAAATTCAGAAACAACGTATAAAATATAATTTTCAAAACCTTCTGTTCCTGTCTCTGCAGTCTAAATTACATAAGATAAATAATAATACATAAAAACCTCATTTCTTAACAATAACTACTTTATCACTTGCGCGGGTTACTGCCGTATAAAGCCATCGAGCATGTTCTACAATATTAAAAGGAAACTTCTCTTCAATAACTAAAACCTTAGGCCACTCGCTGCCTTGGGACTTGTGACAGGTGATAGCGTACCCGAACGTAAATTCCATTGGAACGAGTCCTTTAGTCTTTTCATTCTTACTTAGTTTAAAAGCTAATTTAGAATCAATGCCTTTCTCACCAGTGAGAATCATACTCTTATCCATTGAGAGTCTACCAAAGTCCTCATTACTGTCAGAAATAAATTGAGTATTAATTGCGGGAATACTACCTCCACCGCACCAGTAAGGTAAGTATTTTGGAGAATTAACAGTGTCATGTAAGTAACCAATAGTACCATTAGTCAATGCTCCGCCCTCATTAGAGAACGTATCCCAATAATTTCTAAGGCAAATAACTTTATCACCATCTTCAGGCATATTTCCTCTACCAAGTAGTGACCGCATCTGGTTATTAACTGCAATGCGGGTAGCATTAGTTCCAACAAGCACCTGATCCGCCCACATAAGCATACCCGTATTTAAGTCTGCTTTGTTAAAAACTTGTACTTCATTACCATGCATTTCTACTAGAGGTTTCATTGCACGAATATCCATACTAATTCTAATAATTTCTGATTCTGCGGCTTGCCGCATAATTTCATCCAAAAAGACATGAGGGTGGTCAAGTAGATGATTATTGCTATTAGGGTCAATAGTAGGAAGTTGAAAAGGGTCTCCCAAACAAATAACATAAATATTCTTATAACTAAAAAGCAAGTCAATTAAGTCCTTACTTGCCATAGATACTTCATCTACAACGACAAATTTATAATCAATCATGGCTTTTGGTTTCTTATAAAAAGTACCATCGCCTTTTGGAAAGCTATCATACAAGAGCTTATGCAGAGTCATTGCATTTTTATTTCCCTTTTTGTGCAATACTTCTGCGGCTTTGCCTGTAAAAGCCGTATAGACTACGTCATCTTCGTCTGCATCTAGAGCCTCAATAATAAAACGGACTAGAGTTGATTTGCCTGTGCCCGCATACCCACTGATAACAGTGAACTTTTCTCCTGCAAGATATCTATCTAGAGCAATCTTAAGTCCTTCAAGCTGTTTTGTGGTAAGAGTCATTCATCTTCACCTCGAAATTCTTTATCTAAATCTGCTAGTTTCTTCTTCCAACGCCGCAATCTAACTTTCTTTGTTCTATTTCTTATACGAGTCTCTTCTTTTGACTCATTGCATTTTCTTCTCGAAAGTTCATCATCTCTGTACCCATAACCACAATGGTCACAGTTGCCGCAAATACAAAATTCATTTTCTTTTTCAATATTTTCAATGACAGATTTTATAGCGTTTCTTCTAATTTCATATTCATTTTTATCCATTTTTTATACCTCTATATTATTATACTATAAAATAATAAAAAAATCAAAAGTCAATTTTTGAATTGAAAAACTCTAAACTGACTTTTGATTTTAATATACGATAGAGTGCGCTACAAGCATCTCATTAAAAGAAATATTTACTGCTATCAATTACTTGATAATCACTAATAATTAATTGAGGATACTTTCTACCATTCCAATTATTCTCACAACATTTACATACTGCTTCAATTTCTTTCCAGCCAGTAGTAGTAAATGCTTCAATATCTTCTTCAGTTCCTGCAAATTTAATAAGAGATAAACCATTATTTAAAGTAATCTTAAGAGTTTGCTTTGCCATAACTGCAAAATTAGAATTGGTTACTTTAAATTTCATTACTACATAAGGACGTTCAACATCTTGACCCCAATAACTATTCATTTCAGCAATATCAAAAATTACATTATTTTCAACCGTTGCTTCATCAAAAAGATAATCAACTTGATACATAGGTTCATGCGGATACTCATCAATAATAGCGTCCACAGTTGCCATAAACTCATCTATACTATCTGCACGAATACCAAGACCTGCAGCATTTTCGTGTCCCTGACAATATAATGTTCCTGCGCATTGATCTAATACTTCTTTAAAATTCATTAAACCAAATTTAGTATATCCACGCATAGAACCTTCATATGAAGGAATTTTTTTACTATCTTCTGTTGTATAAATATTCTTAGTTAAAATACAACAAGGACGTTGATAAACATTAATAAATTTATTAGCAATTAAGCCACGAATTTCGGAAGGTAGCTCATTAGCATCTTCAAGCAGGAAGAGTAAGAAGTTATGTTCATTAAGCATATCTTCTTCTTCAATTTTTTTCTTAAGGCGCTCCATGCCTGCTTCAACCGCTCTGTCTTGATGATTTTTAGTATTATTAACTGCTCTCATGGCGTTAAGAACAAGCAAATCTTCTTGCCCTTTAGCTCCTCTCTTGTTTGAAGGAACTTTATTAAATGCCTTAAAATTAAGCATTGAATTAAATAAAAGCTGTTTGTCTTCTGGTGTACCACTTCGAGTCATTGCATTGACAAAAGGAACAACAAAGAATGCAGCTCCATATGAAGTGCAAGCTAATTCTTTTTCATAAGGGATATAATCAGTTTTAGAAAGAGGAAAACTATTTTTATCAAGCATATACTCAATAAAGGGGTTCTTGATATTTTCTTTTCTAAAACCTTTGTTAATAAGATATTTTGTTTCAATAGATAATAGACTCATCATATCTGCGTCTCGTATAGCTCCAATATTTCTATTGGTACTGACTATATTTTAATAACTTGAAAGTTATTATATCTCTTTCGGTTTTCATAGGCTTCGTTTCCTAAAACCTAGCTACATACTAATAGTAACCCTACTCCCCAGCATTTCAACCTAAGGGATAGTCGATACAGGCTTCATTATTTTATATATGTCCATGTCTCTCTTTTACAAACTCTTCTAATAGAATTTTTATTTACAAATGGAAAATCTTTACTGATAGAACCAACTTTTTCTCCATTATCATATCTTTTTCTAATGGCTTTAACATCATTTTCAGTAAGTTTTGCTTTGTTATTGTTTTCTCCTCTATTGGCTATTGAGGAATATTCTTGTCTACTAATTTCATTTGTAGGTATTATAAACTCTTTTCCTATGTGAGGAAAACTTTTTCCTAACCATATTTTTTCAAAAGTACCAAAAGATTTATCTGAATAATCTTGATAAACATCAATTTTTCTTTCTCCTGCAAATCTTCTTTTTCTAATTTCTAAAACTTCTTCGTTAGAAAAAACTGAATTTGGATTGTCCTCTCCTAATAAGGCTTCTCCGCCAGGAGTTAGATTATATCCAATACTCTTCTCATTTGAATGAAATTTACTTATCCAATACTATTCTCTTTCAGATAACAAGGAAGGGTCTTCTACGTATTCTAAAATTTCTATTTCTTCAAATCTTCTATACTTTTGAATAGCTAAATCACAAGGCGTATTATAATGATTTTTTAAACGATTTGTGTTATTATGTTCATACATTCTTCGTTTTATATCATTACTTAAACCTATATAAATTTTTCCATTTGGAAAATTAAGTTTATAAATACCTGAGACGCCATTTTTTAATTCTTTTATTTTCATATTCATGTTTCATGTCTATCCTTTCTGACATGATACATATATTTCATAATGATTCCCACGGTATTTTCATATCATCATAACATCATGTCATAATAACTTAAAATTCACCGTTAGCATATTATTTTATACTGTCCAAAATAATATACCCCGCTAGTAAACGGAAAAGATATATTAGCCCAAACACTTCAGGCCTAGCGCTACAAGGTCGATATAACTATCTGCGTAATGTTGATGAATCATTTTATCAAAATATCGACAAAACTGCCAAGCAACTCCAACACCAGACAATTCTTTATTTGGATAATTACTTAATTGATTATTAATTACGATAGCATCTGTGCTAATCTTATCTGCAAGATGATGGTCTAAAATAAGCGTTTGTCCACCATATTCTTTAATAATCTGATGCTCTTTAAAATCATTAGAAGAAGAATCAGGACAGATAACTAAATCAAATTTATTCTATTTAATATAATTGATACAATCATTTAACCCATGCTGCTTGCCATCATGCAAATAAACACTTAAACTATTAGAGACCCAAGAAGGAAAAACATCATAAAGATAATTTACAATAAGAGCACCTGAAGTATAGCCGTCACAGTCACAGTCAACTACAACTAATACAGTTCCATTTTTGTTTACAGTTTGAAGAATTGCGGCAAGTCCAGCTTTAAGATTCTCTTCCCCTAAGCCTTCAGGCGGATTAATGCAGCTGTCATCCGCATTAATATAGTTTTCTAAGTCGCTCATTTTAAGTCCTCTATTGACTAAAACCTGTTCAAGTGGGCTTAAACTAGGACTCATATATTCATTAATTAAAGTATATTTCATTTATAAAAAAATCCTTTCTTGAAAGAGTTCTAAGAAAAGTTCTGGACCTTGATCTATTGGACTAGCTTTATATTCAAGACGATGTTGGGTATCAAAAATAAAAGACATTTGGCATAAACTTTTATATTTTTCATTAATAGCTTCAAGTTTATGAGTCCATCTCTTAAAATCTTTATCTCCAATTTCTTGATACTGTCTATCAAAAGCAATAATAATTTCAGTAACACCTAAAGATAATAGTAGATTAGCTTGATAAGAAATAAAATTACTTCCACAACAAGCTACACTAATATCATTATCTTTACCAAAATAAGAAGCATATAACAAAGTAGATTTTTCACTTTCAAACACTATTGCTTTATGAATAATCTTAATTGCTTCTTTACTATTATTTAAATTATAAAGATTAAAGCCAAGAGGATGATTGTACATTACACCATTAATAATTGCAGGGCGATATTTACCATCTGCTTCTTCTTCTTTTACCATAGTCCTCTCGCGGATTCCAATAAGATTTCCATCAATATCATAATGAGGAATTATGATACCTTGAGCTACTGGGTCATATTTAATACCATGATATTTCATTACCTCTGTATCAATATGCTCTTGTTCCCAAGGGGTGATTCGCGGAGTAGGCAAATATTGAAGAATTTTTTCTGGATATGTTTTCAATTCAACAATTTGTTTATCATTGATGGAATTGATTCGGCTGTAATTATTAAAGATTTCCCAATCAGGAAGTTTTTCTTGTAAATCAGAAAAATCATCATTATACAGCTCATAGCCAAAATATCTCGCTACATAATTAATAGCTCTAGGCAAAAGCCACTCTTCATTTAGCTCGCGAGATTTAACTTTCATTACAAGCTGATAAATGTCAAATGAGTCCTCTGGACATTGAGTATAACACTTAAAAAGATGAGTATTATTATAATAATACAGCTTATGCGAATCGCCATCATGACATATGGTTCGTGAAACAAAAGAACCATTGCCCATACGCGGATCTCCGCCTAATTCCGCGACTAATCCAAATACTTGGTCTATTGTTAATTCATTTTTTAATGTATCTTTATCAATCATAATTAAAATGCACTCGCTTGAATCTTAGGATTAACATTAATCTTCAAATCTTCAATTTCAATTAGCTTATACTGAAAATCGGTCATAAAAATAGGTTCAATGCGGCAAGTGCCTCTATCTGCCCTACACCAAAGAAGAACATTCTTCCATCTACCACGACGATTTTTATATACTGAAATCTTAATTTCAGGCATCGGGATATCAGAACCTAATACAGTTTCCAATGCTTTTTCATCATCAGGTGTTGTTTGTAACATAATCATACCTACGTCAATCTTATCTGCAATAGATTTTGCTCCTCGTAGAAGATTCTGATCAGGAGTAGAGCTAGTTTGATAATCGCTATTTAACTGAGTTGCAGTCATAATGAATACACCATACTCATTGCACAAATCCTTTAACCGTACACTAATCATAAATAGAATGTTATCTTCACGCAGATTTTTGACGCCTGCTTTTGAGCTGATTTCAGACAATATCTTCAAAGAGCTATGAATGTAATCAAAAAAGATATATCTAACTCCCCATTCACGAATTGCATATTTGATACAATTTTCAATATCTTGAAGTGAAAAATCAGGCAACTTTTTAATATATAGAGGACTTTTTTCAATTAGATCTGCTGCCTTAAGGACTCTTTCTTCTTCGCCCTCGCCATACTCACCAGTTAGAATATGTTCCTCATTAACCGCAGAAAGAAAAGCTAGCATCATAGTTTGAATTTCTTCTTCGTCCTGCTCTGTTCCAATAAATAAAGCTGGCTCTTTAGTCCCATTAGGGATCCAATCTCTTTTATTCACATCATAAATTTCATCACAAGCAATATTACAAACATCTGCAATCATTGCACGAGTTTTACCAACGCCAGTCGCGGCAGACCGCAAGTAGAATTTCTTAAGACGAGCTCCTCGATGAATTGTATTAACAAGAGGTCCATAAAGAGGATAGCCAATTTCTGGTGTATCTTTTAATCTCTGGATAAGATCTCTAATGCCCTCGCCCGCCTGACAAAAATCATCATCAGAATTATCTACATACTTAAGACGAATATCTGTAATCTTTTTATCAATTAAGTCTGCAATTTCATCAATAGGAGTATTATCTAACCATTCTTCCTGCTTTTGCTTTTTCTTTAAATCAAGAATATTATCAATATCATAAAGCCACTTTAAGTCCATACCAATAGATTGATACATTCTTAAAAGTGTCATTTTCTTCATCTTTTGATAATAATAATCAAAAGCAGTTATCTGAACATTATTTATAAGGTTCTGAAGATATTCAGAACCTTTATTAGTTTTATATACCGCATATTTCTTAGGACGTTGTTCCAAATAATCTTCAATTACTGCGGGAGTGATGTCTTTCGCGCCTAACTGATGAAGATTAAAAATTGAACCAAAAAGAATTTTATGAAACTCTTCTGGGAAATCTTCTTCATAAAAAGTATATTTATCTTCCATGTCAAGCAATGATGGATTTGTATAAATACCACCAATTACTTGAACAATCGAAGGCGTGTCTACATATTTACTCATTTTCGTCATCTCCTAAATCAAAGAGTCGTGGCGGTTTTACGTAGACCCGCGGAGACCCAATTTCTATTTCTTTTGTTTTAAAAGTAGTTACTTTCTTATCAATATTGCTCATTTGCGCAAGATACAAAGCATAATAATATTCACAAGCCTGCTTATAAGCGAAAGGAATAATACCAATACCGCCATTAGCCTTTTCTATTGAATTGTTCTTTACCTCATACCACCAAATTAATGTTTTAAGCATACCGCTATAAGTATAATTATATTTCTCTTTGTATTCATTAATTTGTTTTCTTACTCTTGCATTTACAAATGGTTCATCAAATAATTTCATTATATATTGTTCAAGAGCTTCAAGGTCTTTTTGCTCTTGAGTTTGAACTTCTTCTTTATGCTCAGCGCATTCTGGATGAGCATATCTGCGGGCATTCACTTTTACCATAGGAACTTTATCTCTATCGACCTTTTTCCCGCAATAAAGACAAGTTACTAAATGTGCCATATCAACAACTTCTCTTTCTTATAATTCTTATATATTATAACATAAAATATAAAAAAAGTCAAGAGGTATTTCTCCTCTTGACTTTTAAAATTAGGATTCAGTTTTTGCAAGGTCTTTCAGTTCAGTAACAATCAAATCAAGTGCTTCTGTCTGGTCACGAGAACACTGATTAACTTTCTGCCCCTTGCCCAAATACTTTTCAGTAATTTGGACGATACGTGGCTGATAATAAGATACGAACTTATCTTCAGGAATCTTTTCAATCATACCATTAACGATTTCATTGAAAGAAGTAATCAGCTCATCAAAATCAGGAGTTTCAGTTTCCTCATAAGTATTGATTCGAGCATCAGTAAAATACTCTGTACCATCTTCAGCCATCTGCTTATCAATAGCATCTCCAATAGCCGCGACAAGACTTGGATAATTAAAATCAATTACTTCAGGAGTATATTTAAAACGAGAACCTGCCATATATCTTGGCGTACCGCGGATAAAGAGCTTAGTAACAACAGAGCCATCATCATTCTGAATTGCTCTTGAATAACCAATAATATCGCACAAACGAGATACAATATTACGAGCACGCTTATCAAGAGTAGGAACAATCTGATTAAACTCCTTACCAGTCTCATCAGTAAAGGTTTTATCAACAGCATGGCTAATCAAAACCAGACCATAGTCAAGCTGAACAATCGCACGAAGACATTCATCGAACTCTTTTGCAACCATTCCATAGCCCTTACCGAAAGGAATATCTGCGATAGAATCAACGCCAAAACCGCCACCCTGCTCCTTAGTACGAGGAGCATTTGCACAAACATATTTTTCACAATAGTCATATGCAATATCTGCGGTATCAACGATAATAGTCTCAAATCGCTCCTTAACTGCGGGATCCTTCAGCTGACGAAGAACCTTACGGAAATCACTCCATGAGTTAATAGGCTGAGCCATTACGCCCGGAATAGCTGAATAGCCTTTCTCGAAAGCAAGAAGCAGATGATGCGGGAACTTAGTTGCAGTAGTTGTCTTACCGCTCTTAGGGTCTCCATACAGAAAGACCGAATATCCACGAAGGTCACGGCTGACCTGATGTGGAGCCAAATTAAGCAAATCAATTCCAGCCATTAATATAAACCTCCAAAATTAAAAATTAAAAGATGCGGTTTTTGCAGGTGCTGCTGGAGATGCAGTAGTTGCTTTATTGTCAGCAAAATTCACTGTACCACCCTTAGCGAGTGCCTGAGAAGCCTTATATTCATCACTACGCTTCTTAATTTCTGCCCAGTGAATCTCACGATCCTGACAGCCCTTCATAACCTCTTCTGCGGTAAGAACTTTCTCATCACCGTACTCATAAGGAACCTTAGCAGTGCCAGTCACAAGCCACTCACGAGATTTAGTTTCTGCAATACGAACCTGAGCTTCGCCCCAAGCAGAATCTTCACGATATTCACGCTTGATGGTCTTGCAGTTAATACGACCCCACAACTTAGTGAAAGTAGGATTAGCATCAGATGCATCCATGTCCATAAAGTACTCCATACCGCCCTTATTGCGAATTACAAACTCCACAGGCAAAATCTCATTGCGGAAGTTAAATACAATGCCAGAAACAGTGCAATAATCTTCCTCAATATGCTTCTCAGGATTTGCTTCGATATGACGAACCTTAGTAATTAACATATCCATCTGAAAAGTGTTACGCTCATTCTCAGGACACAGTTCAGTTACAAAACTAACAAAGCCGCCCTCATTACGCTTTGCAGAAACTCGACTGCCATCATTAGCAATAAAATCATTCAAAGCCAGTGCAGTATCGACTTTAATCTTAAAGGCTGCATCCTTACCGCCAGCAACCCAAGTCTTATCAGGTTCAGCAATCAACTTCTCCAGAACCGCATAAGTTGCATTCTTCTTACCCTGAGAAGTAGTTGCAGTTACATAGGTAAAATGAACTGTAATAACATTCAGAGCTTCCTCATCCACAGCAATCTCCAAATCACCAGAAATAAAATCCTGACCAAAATTCTTAGACTGCTCATTCTTAACCTGCTTTACTGTCAGACTATGCTGATAAACATAACCTTCCAGATGCTCTGCATTTACACATTTACGCATATATTATTTTTCTCCTTTAATTTATGTTACTTAATTATTATACACTATTTTTAATAAAATATCAACTATTATAACTCTTACCTAAATCAGTTAGAGCATACATAACAGGGTTTGCATTTTGTCTTACAACGTAACCACAAGTAATAAGTTTACGCATCGCACCAGACACTGACCGTGAACTCATAAAAAGTCCTTCACCAATTTCTTTTGTGGTCATTGCATTCTCGCAAGTCTGCATAAACTGAAGAATCTTCTGACCAAGTTCAGTCATTTCTCCAGTATTCTTACTCTTGTCGGTTTTATTAAATTCATTCCAATAGCTTACAATATCTTCCCAATCTTCATCATTATAAATTTCGATATAGACTCCTGCTCGGTCAAAAATCTCTTTTTGAACACATTGAATAAATTTTTCTCTTTTTGTCACGTTTAATAAAACCTCTTTTTCTTTTGATATTTTATTATATCATATTTTTAATTAAACGTCAATTAAGAGTTTTCTTTCTTAGGTTTTCTACCACAAGACTAATGTTCAATACAAAAGCCACAAACCTCACACTTAGGAACAAAATATTCTTCAGTAATTTCATTCCATTCATCTGAATATGCGGCAAGCGCATTTTTAATATCATTCATTAACTGTCTAAATTCCCAATAAGCACGAGAACAAAGACGCTGATGTGACATATCAATTAAATTACGCATATTGGTACGAACAACAACCTTAGTAGTCATACCAAGAGGAAGAATATTTGCGACATCTTCTTTCTTTACACCCATAGCTAACATATCTTTATAGGCTTCAGAAATCTGATACATTGCATAATCATATTTTTCTTTCTGTTCTGCGGTTAAGCCTAATGGAGTAATATAATCAAAATCACCATATTGAATATAGCGAGTTGAAGATTGAAGACGAGTAGGAGCTCCTCCGATATGAGTATAAAACTCACGCATCACTCGCGCAGAATAGCCATCAAGAATCATATATACTTGAGGATACTCCATTACGCGACCATGACCATCAGCCGCAATGGTCTTGCCGCGCTTATAATTTTTTTCATCATTATCAATAGGAGTTCCATAACAAATGCCTGCGGTTTTGCCCATAAGAGTATAAGGCTTTAAAGTAGTTTCATTCAAAATAGTAACAATTCCCAAATTAGCTTCCTCCTTTGGTGCTATTCATACCATAAATATTGCTTTGATATAATTCAATCCACAATTTTTCTTTTTCATTTAACTAATCTCTTGGGCATTCTTCAAGAACCTCAAAGGTAAAATTCCAAATACCATCTTGTTGCATTGAAGTATAAAGTTTGTTAGATGCTGAAGCCCCAATGCCGCAACCGCACTTACAATGTTGTTTAAAACGTTCTCCAATAGAAACACTCTAACCAATGTAACACTGTTGCGTTTTTAAATTAGTAATTTTATAAATACCAGTTTTATCAGTTTTACCTACAATTCTAGTACTCATTTCAGATACTTTCTTTTGTAAGTATTCAGACCAAATAAGTTTATTTAAAACTGTAACATTCCTAAAGCTGCTTCTTAAATTGAATAGTAAGTTAATATCATTTAATTCATTTTCGCTCAAGGTAATTTTATAGAAGTCAAGTTTCTTTTTCTTTTCTTCTTCTCTTAACTACGCTTCAACGCCTGCGGCGAGTGATGCTCTAATCTTACTTAAATCTAATTCAGCTTGTTTCTTTTGGACTTGTAAATTCAAGATATATTTATCAAAATCAGATTCCTTTTTAGAATACTCATTATCAAGAGTCTCCATATAAAAATGTGCGGCATCCTCTGCTGTGCGCTTATAGTCTAAGGCTTTTTTCGCTTCAGCCTCAGCTTCTTTCTTCTAATTAGCTAAAACCGCATATTCATTGCCGAGACTATCTAATTCTACCGTTAAATCAAGAATTGAATCATGTAATCTCTATTCTTCTGAAGTGTCTAGCTCTTGTTTCTTTTTTAATTCTTCCTATAAAGAATTTATCTTATCACATTGCTAGTTATGCTAATAAACTAAATAAATAATAATTCCTGAAAGAAATAATAAGCTAAATACAACGAGACAAATAATAAATACTTCCATATCTATCTCCGAAAAAAGGGCTAATCAATTAAGATTAGCCCTTATAAAATACTTTTACTTACTGTGCTACACGAGGGTCGAAAGCGCGACCTGCGTCAGTTAAACGAATGAACTTTACAGGCTTATGGGTACCATCAGCCAGCTCAATCTCTGCGGGAATACGCTCCATCAGTGGCTCAGGATTACCCTCAGTATTCTTATGACGCTGGAAAGAAGAAGTCACAATACCATTAACAGAACGGACACCCAGACCAACACCATCAGCAATATCCTGTGCGGTAAACTGCTCACCATCATGCTGCTTCACGAAATCATAAACAAGAATAGAATTTTCCTTCATAATATATAAATCTCCTTAAATCTTTTTAATATCTTTATTGTATTATAATTATATCATAAAATTTTTATTTATTCAACATCTTATTTCTTATGATATAGTCATCAATTTCTAACATCTCATCCACAGAAAGATTTTTAATGAGTTCCATCATTTGATACTCTTTATCTTCCTTAGATGTTTTTAGATTTTCAAGCTGAACAATCTATTCAGCAATTTTTTTTAATCTCTTTTTCATATTATTATTTTACCATAAAAATTTTTATAAATCAAATTGATTCATAAAATCTTCCTCAGATATAATCGGAATGTTAGCTGCCTTAGCCGCATTATTTTTAGCACTATTACTATTGATGTCATTATTGATAAGATAATTAACTTTCTTAGAAATAGAGCCTACGACTTTACCGCCATGAGATCCAATTTCATTAACTAAAGCATCTCTATTTTTATAATGCTTCAATTTACCAGTAATAACAAAAACCATATTTTTCATAGTGTCATTACTCTCTTGGTTATTCTCTGTCTTAAAAGAAAGATAATGAGCACATTTATCTGCTTCTGTAAAATCAAAAGCCTTAATATAGTTATGCATTTCCTCTCCAAAACCATCAAGAGTAAAGAAATGGTAAGTGTCATCTTCTACCGCGTCTCTAAAAGAAGCCCAATCGTTAAATTTTTTAGCTAGAATCTTAGCGACATTTGGACCAATTTCAGGAATGCCAATAGCAGAGATAAATTGCCATAATTCACAATTTTTACTTGCTTCAATAGCATCAAGAATTTTAGTTACAGATTTCTCACCAAAACCCACTTTCTTTTTCCAGTCTGCGGCAAAGGTGTTAAGAGTATAAATATCTGAAGTTTTATTAATCCAACCCCAATCAATTAATTTCTCTAATGTAGCTTTTGAAAGACCTTTAATATCAAGTCCTTTCTTGCTACAATAATGGTCAATAATATTAATTAATTTACCTTGGCAATTAGGATTATCACAATAAAGCTGCTCTGTACCTGTATCAGATATAATTACTCTAGTGGCTCCGCCGCAAATAGGACAAATAGAAGGAATCTCAATTTTTTCTCCATAAAATTCTTCTACAACGCCGCTGACCTGAGGAATAATCATGTTAGCTTTGAAAATAGAAATAGTGCAATCTTTCTCTTTAATGCCTAAAGCCTTCATAGTATTAATATTATGTAAACTAGCTCTTGATACTTCAGAGCCTTCAATATCTAGCGGGTCAAAGATTGCCACAGGAGTTAGAACACCAGTTCTACCCATCGTCCACTCAATATCTCTTAAAGTCGTTTCATAAGTTTCATCATAAAACTTATAAGCCAGACCTCCACGGAAGTGATGATTAGTCGCGCCAAGAGACTGATAATATTCACAATCATTATATTTAAAGACAATACCATCAATAGGATAAGAAAGAAGCTGAGTATCTTTTTTTAAAGTATCAATAGTTTCCTTAATGGTCAGTTCATCTTTATTAGTGAAATATGGAACAGAAAAAAATCCTCTCGTTACCAACCAGTTTAATTTTTGAGAAAGAGTTTTAAAATTGCTAATTGAAGAGGTGATAATATCCCAAGCGACAAAAGTTAAATCACGAGTAACACATTCTTTAGAATCCAAAAGTCTAATACTACCTGCGGCGAAGTTTCGAGGATTCATATAACCATCAGCATCACGCGGATCAGCCTTTTTAAAACCTTCAAAGTCCTGATAGGTACAAATAATTTCACCATCAACAACTAAATCAATATCCATACCTAATCGCTTAGGAATAGAATCAATAACCATTGCATTATGAAGAATATTTTCTCCAATTTCTCCATTGCCGCGGGTCTCAGCTCCTACGAGTTTACCATGTTCATACTTCAAAGAGCAAGTAAGACCATCCATCTTTGCCATAGCAATCCAAGGTTTATCTCCAATAAAAGATTCAACCGCATTAACGTCTTTAGTTTTATCCAAAGAAAGCATAGGATGATTATGTTTAACCTTTTCCAATTTGCTTACTTTTGTAAAATGAATAATTTGAGTCGGAGAATCTTCACACCAGTAATGACAAGCATCTTCAGCTCGTTTAAGCCAAAAATACTTTTCATCCCATTCTGCATCAGTCATAATAGGATGACCTGCATCATATGCAGCAGTAGCATCATTAAGCTCTTTCGTTACTTTAATAATTTGTGCAATAGTATTTTCAAAATCATCTGCTTTTAATTCTATCATACTATTTCTCCTATTATTTATTTTCTATAAATAATTATACCATAATAAATAAAAAAAGTCAATATAGGATTATCCTATATTGACCTGTTAATTAAAGTTTTACAATATAATTAACTTCACTCTTAGTCATAATATTACCTAAGCTAGTTCTTACTAATTCAGGAATGTCAGTAGAAGAAATACAAATTGAATTAGGCTTACCAATCAATAGAATATTATCTTCCTTAGAAACCATTGCGGCTCCAACTAACTCTCCCGTAGAAGCAACTGCTTTATAGCAAACTACGCCTTTTCCCGCACGACCCTGATATGGGAACTCACTTAATGCAGTTTTCTTTGCATAACCTTTTGAAGTAAAGAATGCGATATAATCATTCTCATTATGGATTGGCAATCCAATCAAAACCTCATCATCGTCATCTAGTTTAATAGTTTTTACGCCTGCGGTGACTCTGCCAATAGGATTGATAGAAACTGTGTCAAAATGGATACTCATACCTTTTCGAGTAATAACCACAATCTCTTCATCTTCAAGGAAAGTTACATTAGCAATAGAATCGCCATCGTTTAATTTAATCGCCTGAATGCCAGTACTCTTCTTTACTTTCATATATTCAGAAAGCTCAGTTTTTTTTAATAGACCTTTCTTAGTAAAGAACACAACATACTTTGCTGTTGACTGACGATAAAGAGAAGTCATTGCAATAACTTTTTCATCATCATCCATAGTGATTAGAGAACTAATTCTTGAACCCTTAACTGTATTAGTTCCAACAGGCACATTATCTACAAGCAGTCGATACATCTTACCCTTATTAGTAAAGAACATCAAAGTATCAACTGTATTCGTAGAAATGGTATCAAGAATTGCATCATCCAAAGTTTTTACGCCCTTGCCATTTCGCTTTTGAACTTTAAAGCTCTTAGTAGGAACTCGCTTAATGTCTCCATTTTGAGTAAGCACAACAACAACGTCTTCAGGAGTTACTGTTGCAATCTCTTTCTCTTCAGGAGCAACATTAATTTGAGTAAGTTCTGTGCGACGAGCATCACCATATTTAGTCATTAATGCTGTTAATTTATTTTTAAGAACGATTTTTTGCTCATCTTCACTGTTAATTAAAACAGTCAAATTTTTAACAGATTCATCCAATTCAGCTTTTTCATTTTGTAGCTCAATTTTTTCCAAGCCAGCCAATTTACCAAGCTTCATATCAACAATAGCTTTAGCCTGATTAATAGTAAAACCATGGATTGAAGTTAAATTAGACACAGCATCCGCAGAACTCTTAGACTTTTTGATTAGAGCAATGATATTATCAATATCTTCAAGAGCTTTCAAAAGACCATCAACAATCTCTAATCGAGCTTTTGCTTTGTTAATATCAAATTCTGCTTCTCTCTTGATACACTCAAGATTATGTTTAATGTAAATCTTAATACAATCTACTAAGCCCAACTCAACAGGAGATTTATCCACAAGAGCTACCTGATTGTAAGAAATTGAAGTCTGCAAATCAGTCTTTGCAAAAAGTTTTTTTACAACCGCATCAGGATTAGCATCCTTTTGGCATTCAATAACAATGCGGATTCCCTTTTTGTTACTTTCATCTCGAATCTCAGAAATACCTTCAACCTCTTTAGAGTCACAAACTTCTCCAATTTCAGTCATAAGGCCTTCAAGAGTCAACCCATAAGGAATCTCATAAAAGATAATTTTCTGCTTCTCAATGGTATATTTGCCACGAACTTTTACACTACCATGACCTGTTTTCATAATTACGGGAATGTCATTTTTATTGATAATAATACCACCCGTAGGGAAATCAGGACCAGGTAAGACTGGTTCTTTTCCATCCATGTAATCAATAATTGCGGTTCCGACCTCGTTCAAATTGTGCGGGAGCCAGCTACAAGCCATCGCCACGCCGATACCTGTATTAGGATTACACAACAGATTAGGAAAGACAGAAGGCAAAGTTACAGGCTCTTCATCATTTTCGTCATAGTTAGGAATAAAATCAACAATCTTTTTCTTTAGACCATTGAGCATTCCATCTTCAGAAATCTTTGCCAATCTTGCATTAGTATAACGATAAGCTGCAGGTCCATCACCACCAATATTACCCATATTACCATGGAAATCAATCAGCGGATAACGCATTACCCAAGGCTGAGAAAGATGAACAAGAGCGCCATAAATTGAACTGTCACCATGCGGATGCCAATTGCCCATAACATCACCAACAATTTTTGCACATTTTGCGTACTCTTTATTTGAAGCATAACCGCCGTCATAAGCGCCCCAAAGAATGCGGCGAGCGACAGGTTTAAGTCCGCTTCGAGCATCAGGTATACTTCTGTCCAAATTTACAGCTGCCGCATATTCAATAAAATTTTTACTTAATTCATATTGAAGGTCATTAATTTGATATTTATCTTTTAATTCAATATTATTCAATTAAATATTCATCTCCTAACAACATTTCTAATGTAATCTAATCTCTTTCCCAATAAGGAATTCGTACTAATGGTATATTATTTTCTCTACAATATTGATTTTTAATTTTATCATTCTTCTAAATAGATTCTAAATCATAGGTAAAAAAATTCTATTCTTTAAAATGTTGTATCCCATCAAATTCAATCAATCTAATTAATTTTTCCTTTTGATAAATACCAAAATCATATCTTAAAGGTTTAATATTTTTTAACTCTTTAAAAGTAACTTGCTTTTTATATTCAATATGATTAATTTTTAATATATTTTCAATATTAATTTCACCAATAGAAGTTGATATGCATCCACAAGACTACACAGTTCCGTCTTTCAAATGAGAACTGGAAACTTCATGCTATTTTCCACAATCACATTGACAAACCCAATACATATGAGAACCATCTTTCATTGAGGTTGGATACATTGCAATTAATTTACCAAATCTTTGTCCTTTTAAATTTTCAAAAGTTTTATGATAAGGACAATTCACTTTACCACAACTATTAACAGAACCTCCATTTAAATTATTTGAAGTTACTTCATGTTCATTTCCGCAATCACATTTACATTCCCAAATAATACTTCTATGAAGTCGTTTTCCAGTATCTTTTATTACAGTTAAATGTCCAAATCGCCTTCCGACTAAACGAGTACTTAATTCAACTTCCTTCTTAGGAGGAATTAATTTTTTATCAATAATTACTTGATAATCTGGATTAGGCCAACTTCCTGTTTTAGTTACAATATATCCTTTATCTCGCATAGCTTTCTAAGTTCTACCAAAGCTAGTTTTTAAAGTAGAAAGACTATAACCATACTATTTACTAAATTCTTCTTTAGTCATATTAGTCATAAAAAACTCCTTATATTATATATTATATTTTATTATAATAATATAAAAAATTATTATGCTTATTTTGTTACTATTGACCAAAATAGTCTATAAAAAATTAATTCATTAAATGCCATAAGTTGCCTCCTGTGAATGCTGTTTAATAAATTCCTTACGAGGTGCGATTGCAGTGCCCATTAAGTCATCGAATAAAGTATCTGCAGCTATTGCATCCTCGACAGTAATCTGCCGAATATTGCGAAGCTCTGGATTAACAAGAACATCGGTCTCATCTACATCCATTTCACCGAGTCCCTTAAGGTGTTTCACGACATACTTTTTACCAATATTCTTAGTTCGATACTCTTCTAAAGCTGCATCATCTTTTAGATAAATAAATTTATCTTTGCCTTCAGTTACTTTATATAGTGGGGGGACACCTGCATATACATATCCATCTTTGATAAGCTGCGGACAGAACGTCCAGATAAAAGTATAAAACAAGTTCTTGATATGCGCGCCATCACGTGTCACTCCTATGTTTCCATAGGCACTGACTAACTTTTACTCTCTTAGAGAGGAAACCATTTCGGTATTTCATTAGCTTCGTTTCCTAAAACTAAACTGCGTATCAATAGCAGCCCTACTTCCCTGCCCAGAAGACTTAGGGAATAGTCGATACAGGTTCAAATATTTATCCATTTCTTTTCTTTTTTCTTATAAATAGGAAGATTTTTATAACTTCTCCCCCAAAGCATTGCTTGAAATGCTTGATATGAAATTCTACTCTTATAGTCTTCATAGATTTGCCGAGCATTTTCATTTACATATCTTTGTCTAATGGCAATAACTTCTTCATTGGTGAAAACTGCCGAAGCTCCATTTTCGCCACAACTGTTTTGATAAATATAATATTTTTTATTTTCTTCTGTAAACACTTCTGGCATTATATGTGCCCAAGATTTTCCTTGCCACACAGCTTGAAAAGTTCCAAAAGAAACTATATCTTTATATTTCTCATAAACATCTTTTTGCTTCAAATGATTGTTATATGCTTTTCTTATTTCAATAACATCTTGTTCTGTCAGTTTTGAACGTCCATTATTTTCACCAATGGATTGCTGATCTCCGCCTTCAGAGCAATTATATCCTTTCTCAATAGAATTATAATATCGAATCCAATAAGATTCTCTTTCATTCAATTTTTCTATTGAACACTCTTCAATTACTTCATAAGTAAAAGCATCTTTTCCATACTTTTTTATTGCTACGTCAACAGGAATTCGACTAGACTCTCCTTTTGTCTAATGTTCTTTAAAACGACGCTCACAATCATTTGATTGCCCAATATAACATTTGCCATTTTCTTTTTTTGTAATTTTATAAATTCCTACCATTTTTATTCTCCTTCATTCTATAAAAATTTTATTTGAAAGAGAATGGATAAATATTAGTTTCCCACGGGATTCCCATGCCTTTCAGTTTAGGGTTCCCCGTTAGCAAAATTCTTTTTCTCTTTCATATTTATGTGAGAACCGTATGGGTCACATAAATATGTCCTGTCCAAAAAAATTTTACCCGCTTGATCAAGCGTAAAGTTTTTCATACGCCGAATAGTTGACGTCTGCATCACTCTCAATAATGATCTTGCCATAACGAAGATCTTCAGGTCGGTAAGTAAGTTTCATAGTTTTCATGTCTACTGAAAGACCAAATGCTTCAATCATTGTCATAATTTCTGCATTCTTTTGAATCTTATCAAGACTTGCCTTACGAACATTAAGAATCTTTCCTCGAACTGGCATAATTGCTTGATAGGCATTGTCTCTTGCCATTTTGAGGTTGCCCGATGCCGAATCGCCCTCGGTCACATAAATCTCACACCTAGACCGATCCTTCCCATTGCAATCCGCCAATTTACTATCAAACTTAAGAACCTTTTCTTTCTTTTTCTTCTGATTCTCACGAACTGCTTCTCTAGCTTTCTTCGCTGCATCTCTAGCTTTACGCGCATTAATCGCCTTATCCGCAATTACCTTGATTTCTTTCTCATTATTATTCAACCAATACTGAATATGCTCAGTTAAAACAGAAGTAAAAGGAGTCATATCAATCTTAACGATTCGACTCTTGGTCTGAGCATCATAAGAAATATTCGGTGCAGTAATATTAAATACAATTAACATACCTTCCTGAATATCATCGCCGCTCAGATTTTCGTCCTTCTCTTTTAGCCACTTCTTATCTCGGAAGAATTTATTAAACTCACGAGTAATAAGAGTCTTAATTTGGGTGATATGCGGACCGCTATCAGTCTCACCAGTATTAACATAAGAAACCATATTCAAAGCATACTTATCGGTATAAGTAAGAATAAAATCTAATTTATTACGACCCTGCTCGTACTGAATCTTAAGTCTATTGCTCAGAATTTCATTATCTTTTGCAATATCTGTAACCAAATCATTCAGACCATCTTTCGATACAAAAGAGATAGTATCTTTTCCATCATGGGATAAGTTTATTGTTAGACCTGGACATAGACATACAAGAACCTTAAACAGTTCTTTAATTCGATTAACTTCAATTCCTGCATTAGTGAAAAATTCTTCACTGGGAAGCCAATGAACAATAGTACCAGTATGATTAGAACCCTGCTCTCCTGTCTTTCGAGAATCAAAAACACCTTCCTTAAAGGATACTGACTCCATTTTACCATCTCGATAGGTAGAAACTTCCAGCCAATGAGAAAGATAATTTGTCAGCTTACTACCAATACCATTCAAGCCAAGCGCAGTACCTTCATAAACACCATCATCAGTAAACTTACCAGAAGTATTTAAGACATCAAAAGATGCCTGAAGAACAGTTTCCCCATCTTCACGCATTACATTAACTGGAAATCCCTGTGCAAAATCTTCAACTGTACATTCACCAGAATCCTTATAATCAACATTAATTACATTGCCATGACCTGCGGAAAATTCATCAATAGCATTAGAAACAATCTCAATCAAAAGCTGAGTACTATATTCAGTACTACCACAATAAACTCCCGGACGAAGTCTTGTAAACTCTAATGGGCTAAGCGAAGCAATAGAATCTTCTGTATATAACTTATCGCTCATTATTTTCCTTCTTTCTTTTTATTACTATATATATTATATCATATTTTTAATTGTACGTCAATATTTAATTTTAAAGATAAGTCTATATTGTTTGCTAAAATAATCTCTTCAAATTTTGCTGAATTATGTGTTGCAAGAGCATCCGCAAGTTCATTACCAATTAAATCTTTATGTCCTCTACATTTATTAACTTGACACATAAAAAAATCTGTGCTAAGATATTTATATAAGGCTTTTACATAATTGATATTTTCTACTTCTTTCTTTTTACTATTTTTCCAATTATTTCTTACCCATGTATAAATCCAATTATTACAAATATTTACACAATAGGCAGAATCAGAATAAATAATACAAGGCTCATTTGGATGATATTTAGTAGCATATTCAAAAGCATAAAGAATTGCTCTTAATTCCATTTGATTATTAGTAACGTGTTTAAACTACTCTTGGTAACAGTGAATAATCGCGGTTTCCTTAGCTCCATCGCATTGATAAACCACAATTCCAAAGCCTCCAAGACCTGGATTCCCGCGGCTGCTTCCATCTGTATAAATATGAATCATAGTTATATTCCTCCTTTATAATATATTATAACATAAAAAAATAAGAGCAGGTTAATTATTTAACCTGCTCTTTATTATTATTCTTCGTTATTTTTAATATAATCCTTAATTGCAATATTTTCATCCATTTGCTTTTGCATCCAATCCAATGCAATCTTTACTAGATTATTAAACTGGTCAAAAGTCAAATAAGTAGCAACCCAAGGGAACTTAGTAATTGCTGCATTGTAAACTACACGAAGTTTTAGTTCACCAGTACCACCGCCAAGTGCTTTTTCAGCTTCAGCAACCTGACCTTTTAGCCACTCCTGTAAACCTTGAATTTGCTCATCTGTTGGCTTCTTTGCAAAATCTATAACTTTTAATACCACCAGAATAATAGCTCCAATGATAGCTACTAATGGTAGAAAGTTATGAACAATAAAATTAAGAATATCCATAAATTATTTCCTCCTTATAAAGTCAACCAAGTTTTTTCTCCAACAATGCCATCTGCGGTTAAACCGTGGTTCTTCTACCAAGCTATAACTGCGGCTTCAGTTGTAGCTCCAAATATACCATCTGGATTTTTAATACCTAAATGACGCTATAAAACAGTAACTGCATAGCTCGTAGTACCTCCATCCCGCATACCTTTTTTTAAAGTTGGCATTAGTTCTGGAGTTGAAATGTATGTAGTGCCTACCTTACTAATCCATCTACTCTTGTAGGTTCGTACATCAACATGAACAAAGCCCGCATAGATACCAGTGCTTCTATCATATAAACCAATACCGCCACGATTCTTAAAAAAAGGCAATGATTTAATATAAAGAGCAAGCTATAAAGGTTCTACTCCTTCAATTCTAATATCTGCGGCGGTTCCTTTGCAATGCTAACTCTATGAACTACCACCAATACTCTTGTTATATGCTACTGTTCTATATGCACTATTGATTAAAATAGGCTTTTTATAATGGTCACGAATAGTCTAAAGAACTTGAACTAATTCATTATCAATTAAAATTTCATCCGCACCATTTTTACATCTAAATTCTTTTACTGTAAAATTAATTGATAGCTTTAAATTTCCCTAAGTTTTATATGAATATTTACTTACCACAAGGATCTCTTCTTTCTAATTCAGACTCAATGTTATTTAAAACATTGGTTAAAATATCCTTAAAAGATTTTAGTGGAAAAATAAAACGTAGCCAACTAGCATTTTGAGTTACTAGATTATAAACATATTGCAAATCAGTTGCATTGCTTTTGAGATAAAGCAACATTCCCTAAGTAACAATTTTCATTAGATGAATGTTACCATGAGAAAGTTCTTCAAGTAATACTTTTTCATCCATTTTTAAGTTCTCTCCTTTTGAAAATTGTATATAATAAAAGAGCTGTAATTAACTTACAACTCTTCAAAAACTATTTTATGATTATTTTATCGTTTCAATTACAAAAGTTGTGCCAATTCAGCAATACGGCTTCTATGCACCTTACGAAGAGTAACTTCGCCATATAGGTCTTCACCGCGGAAGACTTCACTCACTCGCCGCATACCATTATTAACACCAGCATACTGAGCTAAATCAACCTGAGCATCAGAGTCACCATCAAGAATCATAATACAATCATTACCAACGCGCTCAAGAGCAAGTTTCATAAGTTCAATATCCATGTTCTGAGCTTCTGTAATATATACGCCAGCTTTCATGCCCGATGTATCATATCCGCGGATATCAGACATAGGAAGGAAGATTAGCTTATGCCCATCAATTAATGCTTGAACAGCTTCTTTATCTCCCAACTTACTAGCGAACAAATTACCAATCTGTGCATCAATTAGCTTCTCATCCTTAGTGCCAGGATAGAATCCAAGTCTTGCAGAACCTGCAGTCGCAACTGTATTACAAAATACAACAATCTTATCAATTCTACCCTTTTCCAGCTGAGAAAATAGATAACTAAAAGCAAGGAAAGATTTACCACTACCTGCTTTACCACGAAGCATAGTAATCTGATTTCGATAGAGCGAATCCATTGCACAAGCCTGTTCAATATCAAGAGGTTTAATGCTGCCGAACATTTGACTCTCAAAAGTCAAATAATGAACATGAGTTAATCCGTTTTCAGTCCATTTATAAACTTCATTCAAAAGTTCTCCATTATGGCGAATAAGCAGATATTCATTTAAATATAATTCAAAAATATTATCTTCTCTGATGGAATCAAAATCAGAATAAAAATCTGCAAGCTCCTTATCATTCATATCTACTTCTTTATAGCCTGTATAAGTGTCTTCATCAGAAGCAGAAAGATAAATAGTAGAAAGTCCGATTGCGGCTGCTAGCTCTTTGCAGCATAAGTCCTGAGTTACAAAAACTACACCATGCTCAAAGTTCTCAATGGCATAAGACTGTGCCTGAGCAATAATTTTACTATCATTAGTTCCTTCAGGAAGCATAGTCAAATATCGCGCAGTATCTAGGTCATCCGCATGAAACAAATCAACCTTATATTTATCTTCATTCTCATCCAAGAGATGAATTAGCTTTCGTGCTTTATATTTAGTTGCTTCATCTTTTGTAGCAGAAGTCTTAATATGTTCAAGCTCTTGAAGGGTAATAGAACTAATTACGAAAAAATCCTCAAAAGCCTTCTGCTGTAAAGTCAGGAGTGCACAAGTATCATAATAATACATTTGGTATTAGGTCTCTCCTTTGTTAATAAAATAATCTTTGTTTAATATAAATATATTTTATATTACAATATATTATAAAAAACAAAGATAATAATTTAATTTAATTTGCCCGTGGCTTAAGTTTCTTCATGGTCTTTTCCATAAGCTGACATTTAAGTGTAACGGTCTCATAAGCAGCTTTGATAAATTTATCATAAGCCATGACCTCTTCATTGCATTCATAAATCATTCTTCGTGCTTTTGACATTGCGGGATCCTTAGCATTAAAACTTGTCATACCTGAAACAATATGATAATACTCACTCATCATCTTATATTTATCGACAGCGTGACGACGCTTCTCTTTTACATATTTAATACAAGCACGAATTTCAGCAATTTCACCACCAAAAATTTTAGATTCCCATTCATAATCTCGCTTATGACAAGTAGCAGTACCAACAAACAAGCCACAATCAGTGCTAATAGTAACAAAAGCCGTATGAGCGTTTTCATCATATCGAGAATTAATAATAGTATATTTAGGCTTTACAGACATGAATAGCATTCCTCAACTTTCTTATTAAAATCTGCCATAATCTCTTCAAGAGAAACAGGATAGCAATTATGAGAATCAACACCTACATGATACATATAGGGCTTATCATTATAAAAATTAGTAGTCTGATGAGTATGACCATAAAGATTGATGACTGCGGTTTTAGGATCTGCTTCTAGATTACTAGTTTCAGTAGGATAATGCGAAAGATAAAATCTATGCTTCGCCGCATCAAGAATATTAGCATAAGTCACATCATCAGAAAGAGTTTTATAAAACTTAACTCTATTGCTATTGTCGTGGTTGCCAATAATAAAATGCTTTTTACCGTTAAGTGCGGCTACCAGTGGCTTACTTTCTTCCAACTTACCAAGCATAGTATCGCCTAACAGATAAAGGTCATCTTCAGGCTTAACTAAAGAGTTAAAATGCTCAATAATAGTCTGGTTCATTTCTTCCAAAGTCTCAAAACCGCGCGCCTGATAAATGAACTCTCTGTTGTGATTGAGGTGTAGGTCTGAAGAAAACCAAATATTAGACATTTGTATTCTCCTTTCTTATAATCATTTTGAATTGTCCATAAGGATTCTTTCTATTGCCATCTACGTCAAAATTTCCATTGTCAAATTCAAAACGAAAATCTTCAAGTCGATAAGCTCCAAATGGACGAATTTCTACGTGATTATGCTCTTCACGACAATGTGGGCAATAAAGATTTTTAAGATGCCCTGCTTCTCGCTGCTTTTTCTTAGCTCTTGGAAGTGACATACTTAGATTTCCGCATTTAGTACAATAAAAATCACTCATATAAAACTGATTATTCATCGAGGAGTCACCTGCTCCTTCTCCCAAGAAATAAAGATTCGATAAGCAGTTTCTCCATATTTCATAATCATGGATTCTCCATGCTTATATTCTACTTTTGTACACAGATATCCTGCTTGAGTAAGAATTGCCGAAATAGCTCTAACTTCATCGTCAGTATAAAAACTTACCGTAGTGGTTTCTAAATAGCCACTTTCTGCGGCAGTGATAATTTCCTGTTCAACCTTGCCAAGCAACTGTGCTTTTTCTCTTGCCATACTTGCAGTAATCATATTTTACATATCCTTTCTATTTCTTATATTATAATTATATCATATTTTATAAAAAAAATCAACGATGGATTTTTAACTATCCATCGTTGATTTATTATTTATGCCTTTTTCTTCTCCAAGAACTTGTTAGATACGTTCTTGAAACTAAAGCTACCATCATTAGGGTCTCGATAAACGATGCCTTCACGCAGAACAGCAGGATTTACAACAGACTTACCATCTGCCAGAGCCTTCATCTCTTCCATGGTATCAGGATTAACCCACTCAGTAGACAAGATAGGAACCCACTTCATATCCCAACTCTTCAAAATCTCTTGACCCTCAAGAGAGGAAATACGACCTACATCAGAACGAATGAAATTGAAACCGTAGAAATCATTTTCCTTCAACTTCAGCGGATTGCCCTGCACATTGCCAACAGACTCACCCTGTACGCAAACATACTTCAACTCAGGATTATCCTTCAGATACTGCTTCAAATGATTCTCAATATCATACTTAAATGCCATCTCCCAATAAATGTTATCATCGTGATAGCACTCCTGCTCAGGAGTCAGCTGACGAACATTGCGGGAAAGCACATAAAACTCAAACTTATTGAAAGGCTTACGCTCCAGAATATAGGTACTAGAAGTACCATCCAGCTTTTCACTAGCAATCAGCTTACGCTTATCCTTCAATACAAAAGGCATATTCTCAACGCGCTCTTCATCAGTCTTATGAATATACTCAAAATGGGTCGGAAAATGAGTAGGAATCTTATCTCGCTTCTTACCGAAGAAAACAAACAGAATCTTACGACCCCAAGAAGTCTTCATCAGCTTACGGAAAATAGGCTTCTTAAACAGCTTAGCATTACGCTGCGCCATTGCCTTATACTTCTGATTTGGGTCTGCGGTAACATTAGCCTTTCGCGCATTATCTGCGGCATCAGCATAAGTTACACCCAAAATTTCGGTAACACCATCACCCAGATGCAGCTCAACACCCTTATCAGTCTTAATGGTAGGCTCGCCACCAACAGGAGTAACAACAGTCCAACCATCAAAATCCAGCGGATGCATCAGCAAACCCTGAGACAAAACCTTGCACATTCTCTGAGTCTTAATCTTATATTTCTTAGACTCAAGGAAAGAAAACTCTTCAGCTGCAGGAACCTGACTATCTACCTCAAAATAGATAGCAATATCGCCAACCTTAAACTGGTCTTTCTTTACAACACACCACCAACCATTAGTACGAGCATACTCAACTCGGTCATAATTAGGAATAGGCTTAATCTCATCAACAGTAACCAAATAAGCAAGCTCACGCTGACCATTCTTATTCAACATATAGACATCCCTCCAAAGTTAAATCATAGAACTGTAATAAGTTTCTTCTTCGTACTCGCGACGTTCCTGCTCCTCGCGAGTCCCGCAGAACTCATAAAGCATCCCCGCAGACTCAATAGTAACTTCATTACCGCCTGCGGTGTTGATATGAATGGTTTCTCCGACACAATAATCAAAAATCATTTCGACAGAAGCATCATCAAAGTAATTACAAAAAATATCATTTGCGGCTTCCCAGAAAAAATCAATGTAATTATCTCTATTGATGTTAATGCCGACTGCATCTAGCGCATTATCAATCTCCAAATCCTGAGCCACACTCTTTTTAAGATTTTCAACAATCACAATAAAAATTTCTTTTGTCATTTTCATTTCCCCTTTCTTTATATATATTATATCATTTTTTTAATAAAAAATAAAGATACAATTTTTAAATTGAGTAAAAATGAAATTGTACCATAACTACCCAATAGAAAAAGGTTAAAAGTGAAGAAAAAATAATACCAATAGCATAACAAAAATCAGGTTCATTAGGATGATAACTTTTACAAAAATTAGTTGCTAATCTTCTAGTGATAAAACAAAAAACGCATCCAATGATAAAAATAATATAATTAAGCATTTTGTTTCCTTAACCAAAAAAAGTTCGCATAATGAAATATAAAGCACAAACATCACCTAGCATTAGGTTATAAATATTAACATTTACATCCATACTAGAATCATTCTTTGTCTGATGCATTTTAACCATCAGATAAATTTCAACACAGCAAAAAGCAAGCTGAATAATACTATAAATAATTTCACCCATTATGAATAACCTCCTCAATCTTCATACCCCATACTTCAAAATGCTCAGTGTGAGAACCAACATCAATAGTAATACAATTTTCTTTAGTGGAATAAAGTCGTTGATAATAAGAATGATAATTATGGTCTGCAAGAAAACCCATAATAATTTTCATGCAATCTTGCCATTGCGCGGCATCGCCTATCTGCCGCAACGTACCTAAGCTATCACTAAAATATACAGATGCCATTAACAATCCTCCAAAACATAAGTTGCTTTGCACTTTTGAATTTTAATTGTCGGACTCAAATCTGCTTTATTTTTTGCGATAAAAGACTGTGCTGCTTCATATGAATAAAACTGTTCAGCCCATTCCACCTTAGAATACCAGATAAAAGCAAAATTATATCCATCCCATTCAGGATAAAGATAAGAGCCATTGTCAGTAATTACATAAAATTCACTGTTCACTATTGTCTGTCCCATCCTCTCCATAATAAGCCTGAATCAAAGCAACAATAATATCTCCTACAATCTCATAAAGGATTTCCCATGCAATAGGAATAAAAATTAAATTCCAAGGTGCGTTAATAAAGCCAAGAATTTTAAGATATGCCGCAATAAAAAACATACCTTCAAAAATTACATTCATGCACAAATCTCCTTTTTCCAATTACCGCCATAGCATTTACCATCACTAGACATTTTTTTCTTAATTCTTTTTACAATAGTAGCATAATCATCAGAAACACCATATTTATTAATGACAAATGCAACCACTTCTTCCCAAGAGTCAAAAATAATTTTATTACTACCATCTTTAGGAGAATACTTAATAATAAAAGGAAGAACACTCTTCTGCACTACTTTTACACGCGGCTTCCGAGTCTGGCGAACATCAATCACTTGCTCGTAGTCTGCTTGAGCCCGCCGCATATTTTCTTCTTTAGTAACCCATTCAAGATTTTTAACAGAATTATCTCTTTTGTTGTGGTTCAGATGGTCAATAGTCATTTCTTTAGGGTTGTCACAAGGAATCCAAGTCAATGCTACAACACGATGAGCAAGCTGACCTTTAACTCGGCAATAACCATTACTTCCAATTTTAATAGAAACAATTTTATTGTCTTTATTTTTGAAATGCCCTTGATTAGACACCCAAAGCTGAAATTCTTCATTCCAACGCCACCGCTCAATATTCAAAGTAAAACTCGGAAGCATAATTCCAAAAAGCATCATTAAGCAACAACCCTTTCTTTTGTTTACTTTTTTCCTTTACTGTATATATATTATATCATTTTTTTAATAAAAAATAAAGAGGTAATTTTCCTTTTGAGAAAATACCTCTTATAGTTAATTACTTATTATTATTAAGCACAGGAATCGCGGTTTCCCCACCTACATATTGCGGCAGTTCTCCATTCCACTTCTGCATCTCCTGATAACGAATCAAAGCATCAGAAAGACTCTCTGCAAGCATTTTGTTAGCATTAGCCTGTGCTTCTGCTTCAATCGCAGTCTTTTGAGCTTCAGCTTCTGCGTTAGTGATTGCTACCTGCTTGTCTGCTTCTGCCTTAGCAATAGCGGCTTCGTTTTCAATCTTCTGCTTAGCCGCATTCTGCTGAGCAATAGACTTTTCCTGAATGGCAGTATTATATGCATCCTCAAAATCCATATTGTTAATTACAACCTTATTAACAAAAACAACATCTTCACCATACTTCTGATTCAGAGACTCTGCCAACTTAGTCTGGACAAGAGGTTCAATCTTAGTACGGTTGGTGACGTCCTGCGGAGAGAGCTCACCCATAGCAGACTTTACCGCAGAAGCGACAAGTGCATCACTAACTAGATTTTTAATATCAGTTACGTTAGTATAAATCCAAACAGACTTTTCAGGCTGAATCTGGTAAGTAACAGTAAGATCAGCCGCATAAACAGGAGTCTTATCATTAGTTTCGCCCCAAATCTGAGACTCAATTTTCTTATCCTGCTGTTTGTTGTTTACCTTTGCAATAGACTGGACAAAAGGAATAGTGAAATTAAGCTGTCCACTCTTAATCTCAGTCTCTTGAACCTGACCAAAACTAGTTTTAACGCCAGTATAGCCAGTAGGAATGATAGTAATATTAGTAATTGCAATGACAAGAATCAAAACAATAGCAACAATACTACCAATAGTCTTAAATTTTTTCATTACATACTCTCCTTTGTTTTTACCATAAATGCGGCTGCTTGAGCCAAAAACTCACGCCAATATGTCCGACTATCCATATAATTTTCAGTAAAATATTTTACTAAAGTAGGATTAGTACTTTCGCACTCAAGCAGAGTCAAATCTGTACCAGAAAAAACTTCATCGCTACATTTAGTTTCAACCCATGCGGATGCTTCATCGTCAGGAATCCACATAGCATCACTATAATCCTCACCTGCGGCAAGCTGTTGAAGCAATCGAACTAATCGACAACAATGAATATACTGTTTACCAGTCAAGAAATCTCTTCGAGTCATGGCTTTAATCATAGCTCGAATTTTATCATAGAAAACTGCAGGACAAGCTAAAGCAATTTCTTGAGCATAGTTCTGATAATAACTTTGATAAATATCTTTATATTTATTATTAATCCATTCCCATTGAGAGAATAAAGGCTCAACTGCCATAGGAGAAAGAGTTAAAAGATTTTTGTTAAAGGCTTTCAAGTCTTTCACTACAATATGATGGTCTTCCAACTCATAAGTAGTACTGACTTCTTTCTCACAAAGAAGAGATTTAATACTTGGAACAAGGACAACTACAGAATCTACGTCGCTATTATCTGTATCCAAATTATAGTTCTGAGAACCATAAAGAAAAGCTCCAAGAACATCATAATTAGGATATTTCTCTTTGATAAATTCAGCATCAGCCATTAAAGACTTGATATAATTCATCTATTCTTTTCTCCTTTTCTTATGTATATATTATATCATAATTTTTATAAAAAATAAATAGCTAATTTTATTAATTAGCTATTATTCATTACAATTTTAGTACCTTTTACTCCCATATTGGTTACAGTAGCAATATGATACTTTTCCATTTTTTCCATCACTGACTTATAGACTGTGCGGCTGATGCCAGTTTCAGTAATGATTTTAGATATAGATATGATGCATTCATTGTCCTTCAACCGCGCACAAATCTCATTGTATGCCATCTTCTCTGTTGAAGTCAAAAATTCTAAGATGTCAACCCCTTCCACCGTACTTTGAAAAGAATCGCGCAATAACGCTACAACGCCCTTCTCTGCTAAATAACTAATATTTGCATTAGGCTTGCTATCTGGTATCTGACGATAAAAGCCTTTAACTTGGTCTTTTGTATTTTGGACAATAGCAGGAATGTCTAATACATTAGGGTCAGTACTAAGACAGTCTGTTAAGAAATACTTCACATAATCATCTGTTGGATGAAAAGCATCTTTATAAGAAGAACCCTGTGAAACCATTTTAGTAATAGTAAATAGTTTCATTAATTCAAAATACTCTGCGGTTGTCTCTGGATTCCCTTGCGGCATCCGCCCATAAATATCTGAAATGAAATGCTTTTTAATATAAAGAGAATTTTTAATAGAGTCTTGGAAAAATTGATTATTAAAGCATTTGTTATAAAGACCTTTATATCTTTCATTTACCTTTTGATATGAAGAATAAAAAGTCTCTAGCTAAAATGAATATCCGTTCATCAAATCATAAGGAAGTTCTTTAATTGATGAAAGAACAATATTGAATTGATAATCATTATAAGTAAAATATAAAGTCTTTTCTTGCTTTACATCTTTATCTCTTTTGCATAAATCTTCAAAAGTAGGAAGATAATAACCAGAGAAAAAGATTTCTTTATAAGATTGAGCGAATCCATAATTAGCATTACCAATTATAGATAATAAAAACAAACGTGGCTCCTAATCAATAGCAGCATGATAAGCAGCATTAAAAATATCAGTTATCTCTGTTGCAGTTAATAGTTGAATCATAAAAATAAGTCACCATCCATGTGTCAAGATTTAAAAGTGCGGCAACCCCAGATTCAAAGCTCATTAAATCTATGTCTACTTTATGATTGTCGCAATAATTATAAATTTGAAATTCTTTTTGCGTTTTTGGTACTGAACCAGTTAAATAAGGAACAGGTGTATGTCCATGAACAATATAGACATCATCAAAGCCTGCGGGCCATGAGTCATCTACATGATCTCGATCCCAAAAAATTTTCCATGAATTTCTAAGTTCAGCCCACTCTTTACTCGTCCAATTCTGATTAGGGGTGAAACCCGCATGACTTAAATAAATAAGTTGACCTTGTTTATTGCGATATGGAATAAGAGTATCCATATCAAAGATAAAGTCAAGAATTTCATCTTGACTTTTTTTCTTAAATTTAGTCCAAATTTCTGCGGTTTCTTTTCCACCATTTAGCAACCAATCGTTGATAAAAAGTTCTACAGTCTTTGGGTCTTCTTCATAACCGCCAACCGCGCCAAAAAGAATATCTTCGTGATTACCCAAAAGACAAGTTACTCTTGAATCATTCATCATTTCTTTAAGAATAGTTAATCCATGTGGCTGGCGGTCAATAGCATCACCTAAGAAAAAGAGTTTATCTTCAGGTTTAAGAAATGCTTGAATTTGCTTCCAAAGAGAATAACAACCATGTAAATCAGAGCAGCAATAAACGCTCATAGAAACACGTCCTTTCTTAATCTTCTTTCCAATGATGATTACGCCAATAGGCTAAAGTATGTGTGGGTTCAAACATTTTCTCTGTTGATATTTCTAAAGTGAGGCGGGAAGCAATATCTTTATCGCTCTCTAAGGCTGAGGTTAAAGTTTCAACGTCTTTATCTTGAAGAGATTGAATGTAATTAGTTAATTCTTTAAGATTTGCAATCTGATTATCTCTAACTTCTCTATCTCTTTTATTTTCTTTTTCATTATCTCTTTGGATATGAGCTTGAGAAGCATATTCACAAACTTTGCAATAGTCATAGAATGTTGCAGGATTAAAGATAATTGCATCATATGCAGCTTCAAAACTTAAATATCCATGAGCCTTATTGTAAATATTATTATACCATGAAATAAAACCTTCATGCTTTTTAAAATCAGACCAATAGCAACAAACAAAATAATTATAAGGTATTGATTGAACCTCTAAAGCATAAGCATGAATTTCATCAATAGACAAAAGTGAAATGATTTGAGAATAAGACGCGGGTGGCATGACATAGTTGCGCACAAAGTCTTTAGCTATAACGTCTCTATACTTCTCGAATCCCGCGCGTGTAGGTTGATATAATAATTTTCTATATTTAAATTCATAGAATTTGTCTTTAATAAAATTTAGCAGTTTCAATATCATACCCCTCTTCAGTGGCTTCTTTCACAACTTGATTAAGAGCTTGCAAGAAGCTATTGTTATTTTCTTTGTTTAATCTTTCTGCGATTTCAGTATCTTCTTTAGCTACTTGAGTCATTTGTTTAGTAGCTTCGTCTTGAGCTAATTGTAAATCATTTTTTAGATTATTAAGAAGTTTAATTTGGCACTCTCGAAGTTCATATTCTTTTTTTCTTTTAATTTTTAATACAGCCTGTCTAGTTTCTTCTTCTTTCTTTTCACGAGCTTCTTTGATAAATTTAGAAAAATAACTACAAAGAAGAGCATAATCTCGAAAGGTCTTAGGATTGAAGAAAATAGGTAAAATTAAAGAACCGAAACCAGTGTTATAAGAATGAAAATCTGCATATTCAGAAAAAAGAATCGTTCTGGTTTCATCTTCCCAATAATAAAAAAGATTTATTGCATCATTTAAGTTTGACTTATATCCCATTTCAACATCTTTTTTATAGGCTTCAAAGGTATATCTTTTTTGATAATATTTATCAAAAAAGTTACGTCTAAAATTTAAAGGATACTTAAGATTGGCAGGAGAAAGAAAAACTTCAGAAAAGAAAGGACGAAAAGTATTAAGACCTTCAATAATAGCAATGATTTGTTCATACGTCATTTCAGGAAGAATTCGTTTAGGAAAACAAGTATTTAGATATTCTTTAGATTTTTTATAAGTATCATAGCGAGCAGGTAAATCATTTTTATAAGTAACAGCAGTATAATAACGAATAGTGTCTTGATGAGTAGGATTCTGTTGATACCAAGTTTCCATATCAGGAGTGCCATAAATTAATCTAGTCCATAAACTCATTCTATTATCCCATCTTTCTTTTTTCATTTTGTATATATATTATAACAAATTTTTATTAAAATTTCAATAGCTAATATTCTATGCGGGTTTGCTAAAAGAAAAATATTATGGTATAATAGAATGATTGAAAATAAAGGAATTGTCTTATGGACGAAAATAAATAATATTTAAGATTTATTTTTAATATTTAAATAGATATATTATATATCTAATAAGGAAAGAAAAGGAGTTTTTATATGCCAACAAACAATGAAAATATTGCGGTTCTTTGGTAGGGTAAAAGCTGGACAGTTCTTGACAAAATTTTAAAGCAAATGAATAATGATATTGCGGAGGTAGCAGCTCAAGTGAATACGGGTTTAAATGCTCTAGTTGCTTCTCAGTTTGCAGCAGCTAGAACTGGTAAAGTTTTTACAACTAAGTTTCCACGATATGAAATTTCAACAAGTCCAACTGGTATTAAGATGGATGATAATGAAGGCATGGTATGCATCCCTTCAACTCCTACTTCTAAGAATACTAATGACTATGAAAGTGAACCAATGTTCCAGATTTTGGAATGTAACTGGGAACTAGATAATGCGGGTAATATTAATATTACTGCAATTAAAGGTTTGAACAGTGAGTTCGCTCGTGATGGCTCAAATGGACAAGTAGGTATTATTAATATGCCTTGGTATGTAAAGAGCTGGGAAGATGAAAATTACTGGTATATTTCAGTATCTGATACTCAATATTCTGGTTATCAACCTCTTGGTGAATGCATTAAACCAGATGGTAGTCTTCAGGGCTTTATGGTTCATGCTAAGTATGCTATGGTTGAGATTGAGGGTAAGCCATATAGCGCTTCTGGCCGTAGACCATGCGCGGGAGGACAGCAACCTACTAATGTTTTTCATGTAGAAGGTGGAGACGATGTAACAGAGAAACCTACTATTGTAGCTCCATCTTATAGTGGATTAATTAACTATTGTCATAAGCATAGTAATTTCTATTGTGCAGAAACTAGTAATGATGTTTTCTTTATGCAATTACAGTATATGATTAAATATGCAACTTTAAATTCACAGAGTGTATTGAATGGTTGTTTTAATTATAGCTATAATTATAAATGCACCGTTGCAGAAAAGAAAACTAGAGGTATTATTATTGCCACATCTAATGCTAATAATCTAGTAGTTGGTTCTACTTGCTCTATTGGTACAGTAAGTGGAGATAGATATTATGCCACTCAAAATGATATTCTATATAGCAGAAGAATTAGTAAGATTGAGCAGTATGATGCTAGTAACTCTAAAGTTTGGTTTGAAACTGATTTGCCTGAAGGTTATAGTTTTGATACTGACACTACTTATTATTTAATTACAATGCCTTGGTATACTGGTAGTTGTGATAATGTTTTAGGTATGGATGGTTCTGCGGGTAATCCCACTAATGGTAAATATCCTGCTCTGATTGGTGGTATGGAATATTTTGTAGGTGGATTTGAAACCTTGGGCAATGTAGTAATGGACATTCAAGCAGAAGAAGGTTCTACTGTTCGTCGTGATTTCTATATTGCGCATGATGCTACTATTCTCACTACGGATATGACTATTGTTAAGTCTAAGTTTAAAAAGAGTAAATATACTCGACCTGGTTATGACTTCTGGATTGCTAAGCATGGTATTGATTTGGATAATGGAATGATGATTCCTACTTTAGGTGGCGCTTCTGACCATACCGGATTCTGTGATTATTCTTGGGCGGATTAGGCTACTAGTGGACAGAGAGAAGCTCTATTCTTCGGGCGTCTGGGCTATGGCTCCTGGCGTGGTGCTTGGAGTCTGGATGCGGACGGTGGGCTCGGGCTCACCGGGTGGAATCTCCTCTCCCGTATAAGCCCGAATGGTATGTATGGAAATTTAAGCACTTAAAACAATAGGAGGTAAGTTATGGTAGAATTAAGATCTTGTGAAAAACAACCTGAATTCTAGTACTTTCCTCTCCCTGACACTGATTTAGCAGATGTAATTATTTGTCGCAATGAAAGAACTGAAGAGGTAGAAAATTCTAATGGATTAGAGTCTAATGAAAAAAAGATTACAATAATGTATGTTTATGACTCTAATTCTTTTAGAACAACTTTGGACAAATCTGTTATAGAGGAAAACTTAGATTTTTATATTAATTATGAAGAGACAAAACCAGATTATCCAAAAGAGATTGATGATTTGAAATCTCAATTAATGGATACTCAAATGGCTTTATGTTCTATTTATGAAGCGATGGAGGCGCTAAGTTCATGATTATGGCAAAAATTTATTACAACTTAATCAAGAATGGTCTAAAAACCATCGATGATGTGCCCGAAAAATTGCGGGCAGAGGTCCAGAAGTTGCTGGACAAAGATAAGAAAAACTAATTTTAATAACAATACAAACTTTTGATTAAATAATAAATAGCAAAAAATAAGGTTTTATACTTCGAGAGGTCTTCGGGAATCTGAACAATGGCTCCTAGAGTGGTGCTTGGAATCTGAATGCGAACAATGGGCTCGGGAACACCAGGTGGAATATCCTCTCCCTTTTCTCTTTTGAGTTTAGAATATCAAAAGAGTACTGGCGGCTATAAGCCGCCAGTATATTTTTGTTTTTTATATGTAGCTTTAGATATTCTTTTAAAGTATAAAACACCCTAAAAAGGTCTTTGCTTAGAGTATTTTACTCGAAATTTGCAATGATTAATCTAGTTCCATTGGAGGACTAGTTATAATGAGGTCAGTAAATTATTATCTATTAGAAAGGATGATGATTAAAAGCGTTGTTAATTAATCAAAAGAGAAAGAAGGCTAGCAATGGCAGTTCACTCTTACTGCAAGAATAAAGACATTTCAGATGTCAAGTTTATTTATTATTGTGCAAAAGATTGTTTACATGATAAATGGCGTCGTGATGACGTAGTAAGATTTTTAAACGAATATAACCCATTGTTCACTAGAAGACAGATTCTCGAACAAATTAATAAGGATAAATCTGTATTTGACTCAACTTTAATGAGAGTCGCAGAAGAACTTAGTAATGAAATAAAAACAAAAACAGTCCACTTTAGACCGATTCGTTATAAAGAAAAATATGATGCTAATTCCAAAAAATTAAGGATTATAGGCATCCAATCTGTTAAGTAGCAAATATATGATTATGTTGCGGTTAAAGGTGCCCAAGAAATGTGGGATTGCAAAATTGGTTATTACCAGTGCGCATCACTGCCAGGCCGCGGTCAAGTATATGGTAAAAGCATGATTGAAAAATGGATACGTTCTCCAAAAACAAGAGACAAATGTATTTATGTTGTTAAAGGAGATATTAAAAAATGCTATCCTTCAGTATCTATTCCAATCATTAAAAAACTATTGAAAAAAGATATTAAAAATGATGATTTACTATATCTAATATTTACTTTAATAGATTCTTTTGATAGAGGACTATCAATAGGTTCCTATCTTAGTTAGTATCTCTGTAATTATTATCTTTCTTATGCTTATAGCTATATGGATAATGAATTAAGAAGATATTATTCTTTTAAATTATTTTATATGGATGACTTCATTATGATTGGCGAAAATAAAGAATAGCTTGTTAAAGCTATGCAGAAATTCATTTCTTATATAAAAGAAAAATTAGATTTGACAGTAAAACCAAACTGGGAAGTCTTTCCTATTGATTATATAGATAGCCACAAGAAACGGCATGGTAGACCCATAGATATGATGGGCTATGTTATTTATCGAGACCACACAACAGTTAGAGCTTGTATTTTTCTATCAATTAGACGTTCTTATTTGCGTGCGGCTAAGCGATATGTTGATGTTAGACCTAGAAAAAGGATACCTGTGGAAGCTGCCCATAGATGCGTTTCTTATTTTGGATGGCTAAAGAATTCAAGCTCAGGAACTTTTATATTTAATTATAATGTAAAAGTAATTTTTTCCTTAGCTAAATGGTCGGTTTCTAAATTTAATAGAGACAAAAATCAATGTTCTGAAAAGCGAGGTACATAATATGCCTTCTATTAACCATGGTTATCAAAAGCAAGAAGATGGGTCAATGACCCTCGTTGATTTGGCGGTTAAAGCAGAAAATGCCATTATGCCTGATGGCTCAACAGTAGAAGAAAATATTGGTAATACCAATGATACTTTAAACAAGATGTTTAAATCTTTAACTACTACGGCAAAAAATATTACTCAAGCAGATACCATTACTTTAGATTCTAATATTACTAATTAGGATTTCAAATATCTTATTATTTATGCAAAGTTAAATGATATTTTACTTGAAACAAAAGTAATTCCTATGATTAACCTATCAACCTCACCTGCGGTTGTTACTTATCATATTGTAGATGCGGCGGGAGCCACCTAGAAGACACTTTAGTATCAGGTTCAAGTTTCTGGAACTAATAAATTAGTTATTTCTAATTTATATTGTCATACCATCCATGCAACAGAAGAGGAACTTACGTTCCAGACTTTGACCACACTTGGCGATGATACTTATACTATTACTGGAATTTATGCCAGTGTAAAATAAAAAATTGGGAGTTATTCGTAATTGAATAACTCCCAATTTTTTTATACATAGATATTATTTGCGGCAAGGATTTTTTTAACCTTATCTTTTAGTAAGCGAGGAACCTCCTCGAAAGTGCGTTCACCCGCAATAATTTTTTTTGCCCATAATTCAGCAATCATATTAAATACCTCATTGATATACTATTTCACTTAGCTCTAGAAGACAATCTTCTAAAGTTTTATTTGACTCATTTAGGCTTTTAACTTGCGCGGTCAATTCTGAATTAAGATTTTTTAATTCATCGTTTTCTTCTCCCAAAGTGTTTATTTTTTCTTTTAATTGATTGATTTCAGTTCTTTCACCAGTAGTAAATTCATAAACTCTTTCATTAGGATTCCCACCAGAATATTTTTGAGTAGTGGCTACCCGCAAGTTTTTATTTTTTCGCATTTTAATCTTTAACTATTGATATTCTTTCTATGAAATACCAAGCAAAGAATACTCATTTAGATCATAGACAGTATTCTAATCAGATGATAGCACTCCTTGAGCTTCATCCTCTTCGCAAAATAGCTTAAGATTATATTCCTCTTGATATTTAATCCAAGATGGATTTTTTAATAGGTCAACAATAAGACCTTTATGAATGACTTTATAGTACAACATATAATCTCCTTATATAAAAAGAAAAATGGGAGCGCATAATGCGCTCCCATTTAATTATTTCTTGCCAACAAAAATTGCAAAAGCGCAAGGGAAGTAAGAGTAAGCTGGATAGTTACTATTCCATTTACCTTCGCTATTGACTGCACCGAAGCCATTAGGATAACTAATGAACTCTTGATTATCTTCATCTACATACTCAATATATGTAGAAGCTAACCAATAGTGCTAATTATCTATATTAACAGCTTCTTCTGGACGTCTACGAACTCTTGAAGGATCGTCAGTAAAGACTGCAAAAGTAGAACCTTCTTGAGCGTAGATTGGATATCTATCAACATCCATTGCAATCTTAGAAATTTCTGCATTATTTGGAATCCAAACTTTATCCATATCAGTAATGAATGTAGAAGTATTATTCATTTTAATTGTAGTTCCAGTATTACTGTTACTCCAATAATCATTAAAGAACTTTTCTTCATCAGACTCTGCGGCTAAGCTAGTTCCGCCAGTTACCTGAATTTCAGCGTAGTTACCAACTGAGCTCTTACGAGATTTAGGACTGATAACTGCCTGAACTAAACCAGGCAATAGATTATAAATATCATTATTAGCAATATCTCTTAGCTCACTGTACCACCAACCGCCATTATTCCAAGATTCTCCTTTTAAGAAAGTATTGATTCTAACAGTTGCTCCTTTAACAACAGGGATTGTTAATGTTGCATCTTCAGTTAGCTCAGTAAAGCCTGCGGCGTTCCATACTGCGTCGCCATTATTCTTAGTCAAAGTAACTCCAGAAGATAGCTTAGATTGAGTTAAATCATAAACAACAGAAGTCTCATCTGGAGAGGTAACTGTAATCTTTGTAAGTAATGGACGACCTAATCTATCTACATTATTAAAAGTTGGAGCAATAGTTACAGAAGTAATATCTTCAGTATGCTCATATACGAAATTATCACTATCAGCATCAATATTACCAATTTTATAGCAATATGCTTTTCTTTCTTGACTATTCATTTGATATGCTTTCAAAGATAGCATATTAGTCAATAGAGTGATACCAGAAGCAGACATATCGGTTAGAACCAGCTGTTCTGTTTGTTTTACACCACGCTCATCAGGATTTAAAGTAACACTCTTACCCTAACCGAGCTTCCAACCATAGTCTGAATAACTCTTCGTACCTGCGGTGACCGTGTTAACTACCGCTTGGATCTAACCCCAAGAGCAATCAGAGAACTCCATGGGCTCTGCACTAGGTAGTTCAATCTTAGAAGCAACTGCAAAGCAGTAGATGGTACCATCAACCGCATTAACGCTTAGAGACTCCATATTATCCAAAGAAGCAAAGTTTTCAGGGAACTTAAAGGTATCTGTTCTCCAACCAGGCACTCTGACTATTGTCCATCCACCTTTTAGCCACTTGCTCAAATCTTCACCCTTTAACGGGTCTTCAACTGTGCTCATATTTACATTAGCTCCATATGCTATTGCAGTAGAAGGATTACCAGAAGCATCTTCTTCAGTACCTGTAATAGAGAAGTATGGAGTTGCAGAATTTAGATTTTTAACAGCTGTATCATAATCCTGTTTAAAGAAATAAATGTTATAGTGACGTAGCTTAGGTGTATAAGTTGCAGTTAAAGTGCGGTCTTCAGTTACTTTTAGATAACTACCGTTCCAAGAGCTATAATAATAATTGTACTGAGCATCTGTTGGTTTAGTAGGAGTATCAATTACCACATAATCTAATCCACCAAAATTATTTGGGTCATATGCTGTTCCATCTGCATTATAACCATTAAAGTTGATTGGATTATAGCCATCTTCTCCACCAATAATTTGATAAGAACATAAAGTAGTTCCATCATAATTCTTAAATGTTACGGTATATAGATGACGACCATATAGAATACTAATATTAGGCATATAGCGTTTATAAGCTGCCATCGCCGCATCTTCAATTTGAGCAACATCAATAGTACCAGAAATGTATGGATTAGTGTTACCATTATAAATGATACCAGCTTCATCCAATCCTTTACAGCTTAAAAGTTGGTTAAATACTTCTTCACCATTGCCATCAAGATGCCATTGAATATCAATTAATCTCAAAGTCTAAAGGTTCTTAGCTTGTTTGATAATATTTACCAATAGCTAGTCTGCAGATGGATCACATTCCTCAACTGTAATAGTTGAAAGACTATCATAACCTTGCAAGGTTAATACGCTCAAATGCGATAGATTCTATAATTTAATATTAGTAATTGTTTTAGGCAATTTTAAAATCTCAATATTGCTATTAGCTGCAAGAGTGACAGAAGGAATATTAGTATTCTCTGCATAGAAGTATCTTAATGCAATACAGCTATTTAGTCCAATAGTAGTGTTTAAATAGGTTAAACCAGTTAGAACAATCTTCTTTAATAGATTACTATTAAAGGAAATGTTAGTACCGTTAGCCCAAGCATTATTTTCATAACCTTCAACTTCGCTACCTAATAGAACTTCTTGCAATTTCTTAGCTTGAGAAATATCCAACCAACTTAAATACGCGGGAGCCAGGTCTCCTAAGCTAGTAATCAGAGATGCATTGTAGACATAAGTCTCAACACCGCCAGAACCAGTTGAAGTAAAGTCAGGAGCTTTAACTGTTGTAGGAACTCCTCGCTTAGCTTTTGTTCTAATATAATCACCATTGCCATATTTTACTAAGATATACATATCAGAGTAAGGAGTAATAGTTAAATCTTGGTTAGGTGCAACAACTTTATTTTCAGTAGGCTTAGTGATACGCATCTGAATAGCATCGCCTACTGCGGTTGGACCTTCATACTTAGAACTCATATAGCGGTCTTGATAGAATAAGAACCAGTCACGTTGTAGTTGCTTATTTCCTAGCATCATAGAAATATAAGTTCTATCATTATCATTTAAGTATGGATTGATATATTTCTTAAACATATCTTCAATCCAAATAGCTTCACACCAGTTAGCTTGATAATCAGAGAATTTTTTACTTAAACGAAATGCGTTAAATGCACCTTCATTTTCTTTCTCTTGAACCATTTTCTTGATATCATCAGCAAAGCATTGTTCTAGATTAATCCATAGAACTGAGTCTTCGCCACCATATGCTTCACTACCATCGCGATATTCAATACCATAACTATGGCTTAAACGACCAATGTTATCAATACCGAGAGCAGTATCATTATCGTAGTCATATTTAAAGTGCCAATGTTTACCATCATCAGTTGCCATAAATACGTTTTTAGCACGGTTATCAACCATCAGATGACGTTCAGTAAAGATGTCTAGCCAAATGGCAGAATCTTTGATAAAATAATCTTCAAATTCAGCTTTAAATTTAGCTAATCTATATTCAGCAGTATCTGCGGTGTAGGTTTTTCCATCATAAACAACAGCCTAAGGTAGCGTATTACCTGTAGCCGCCGCAGTATCAGTTGAATTAACCCAAGCTACAACTCTATGCAGATTGTCAATATCAGTTTGAGTATAGCCTTTCTTTGGAAATCTAAATTCAAATCCTTCTTCCCAAGCATCGTTACTAAAATCTGCAGATTT